>JACZCZ010146099.1_pt1 | contig 25363 bp, 20 predicted proteins | sample 8641811 | NCBI WGS metagenome assembly JACZCZ01 (sample SAMN15324610, study PRJNA640507) | soil metagenome | isolation source: intercropping peanut in the first line | place: China: Luxin town, Laibin City, Guangxi Province | collected 2019-07-25 | depth 10cm m | reverse complement strand
TCATGCGAAGTCTTCCGCCACGCAGTGGGCACTGCGACAAGCGGCTCCCAAGGGGCCGACCTTAACACTGCGAGGTGACCGGCGTCCCGCACTACGCGCGCGCTCGAACCAAGTAGGTGGGCGAATGTAGCCGTACGGCGCAGGCAGCTAACGGGCTGGTCCCACGCTGCGTTGGAGCAGCCTCGGAATGAACGTGAAGAGCCCCAGCACCAAGTCGCCCAAAAAGGCCGCAAGGCGCATCACCGGGCGAATGACCGCAAATACCGGGTCCGCCACCGCACGCAGGACCGATGAGCGGGCGTACACCAGGGCCGTCACGACGATCGCGACGATGCAGCCGAACTTCAGGGCCGAGGGCACGTGCCAATGGAACGCTTCCTCGCCCATCAAGAGCATGCCGACGAACCCGATCAACACGAACGCGGTGGGCTCGAGGATTGGATGCTTCTCGAGCAGCTTCACCGCGTACGGCGTGATCGTGAGCAGCGCGAGGACCGCGAAAAGCACGCCGACGAAGATCGGCCACATCACTTTCATGCCGTTCTCGTCGCGCGGAGCGAGCGCGACGGCGGCGATCACGTTGTCGATGCTCAGACTGAGGTCCATCAACGCGATTTGAGTCAACACCGCCGCGAACCCACTCTTGAGCTTCGGGCCATCGCCGTCCGCGTCTTCTTTGCCGTCGTGCTTGGTGAGGTGCGAGCACATCAGATAGACGAGGTAGCCAGCGGCGATCCAACGCACCCACAAATTCCCGACCAGCCACGACACGGCGAACAAAGCCATCACGCGAAACAGATAGGCACCCACCATGCCGATCCGAATCGTCTTCTTTTGCTGCTCGGGCGGCAGCTCCTTGGCGAGGGCGGCGATCCCCAGCACGTTGTCTACAGACAACAGGCCCTCGATCAGAACAAGCGACGCGATGACCGGCAGCGCAACGGTGATTTCGTGGAGAGTCATGATGCTGAAAACCGCGCGGCGGATGTGCGCGGCGCATGCATATAGCTCACGGGTGGCGCTGCGTCAGCACCTGCACGAATTGATAGTCGGCCTCCGCCACAGCGCCGGCCCGGACACAACGCTGTGCCCCGCGCTCATCCGCGTACAGATGCATGGGAATCGGGCTGCCGTCGGCCAAACCCACCGTCGGCAACCACGCGCTAAACGCTTCGGCATTGGCCACGTGCAGTGATTCCGGCATGTCGGGGTGCTGACCGCGGAATTGCGCGATTGCGTCCGGGCTCGCGTCCACCGACACGAAGACCAAGTCGATCGGCGTGCCGGCTTCCGCCAAACGCTTCTGCCACGCCAACAAGCGGGGCATCTCCTCGACGCAGGGCTTGCACCAGGTCGCCCAGACGTTGACCCATCGCGGCCGGCCACTGGCGGCGGGCCCCGTTCCATCGAGCGGTGGCAGCGTCAGAGCGGCGGCAGCCTCCTCCCGTGGATAGCGATCGCAGAAGCCGGCCAGGCCCGGACCCTGTTCAGCGCGCCCGGACACCGCCACCACGCGACTCGGTACCGCGACTGGGGCGGAGTCATCGCAAGCGAGCGCGACCATCAACCCAAGCGCCAGCGCGAGCCACCGCCACGTCATAGGCGACAATCGATCCACGCCACGAACGCGCTGCGATTGAGCTCGTCCTGATTGCAACCGCCGCCGCTCGTCCCGCTGCGCGACCACTGACAGAAGGTCGGATCCAGCTGGGCGTACTCCTCGCCCAACCACAGCAGGCCGACCTGCTTGTCGAGGTCTGGATCATGGAACGCTGTCTCCAAGTGATTGAGCACTGTCTCGGCACGCTGCCGCGAAAGCTCACGGTTCACTTGCACGGCACCTTCCGGCGACGCGCGCGACACCACCAGGAAGTAGCTCGCGCCGCGACGATCGGCGAATACCTTGTCGACCAGCGACGTGTCCTGCGCATCGAGCTCGGCCTTGGCTTGATCGAACTGGATGATCCCGCCGCGCCCGCTCATCGGCGTAAACAGCGCGTTGAAGTCCTTGTCGCTCATCGTCGCGATGCTCTTGGCTTCCACCGGCTGACAGCCGCGACCGCCGCCGCCTTGAATCAACCCGCAGCTCTGCAGAACGCGTCGCAAGATCTGCTTGAGCTCAGGCGTGCAATAGGCCTCATTGGCTTCCGCCGCGATCGCCACTGCGGGCGCACCGGTCGCGCTGGCTTCCGCTTCCACCAGGCGAGCCTGGGCGGAGCCGATCCAGCGCAGCACGAGCAACAGCGGCAACACCAGCAACAGCGCGCCCACGCCGATCACTTTGCCGTTCATCATGGCTTGCCTCCTGCGCGCGCGATCAAGCGCGATGTGGCGTACTCCATCCCGAGATCCGTGTCTTCGTCACACAAGCGAACGTTGCCCACGTACATCTGTGGCGTCAGCACCGGCAGCTGATTGGCCACCGCCCAACGCAGCGCACGATTGATCCGCGCCTTGACGGCAGGAGTCCCGATGCATCCGCGCAGCTCAGGGAACTGCGCCGTGGCGAGTCGTGCCGCAGCTCCGGGATCGTTGCGGGCCGCTTCCACGATGCTTTCTTGTTGATCGAACGCCCACGCGAGCACGTCGTCCGCGCGCTGTCCGGCGCACAATACGGCCTCACTGATCGCGCATGCGCCTGGATGGATCGCGGAATCGACCATCCAGTTGCAGGTGTTGTCGAGGGGGAACAACAGCGCCTTGCGCGCAACCTGCGTTGAGAAGTCGGATGCCACGAACCGACGCTCGAAGCCGCGACATGCCGGACACAACGGATCGAGCACCTCCACTGCCGTGATCGGCCCACGCTGATCGCCTACCGGGATCAACGCTTGGCTGTTGCCCGCCGCAGCCGGCAACGTTCCACACGCGCCAAGGAAGCGCTCGAAGCTCGGCGCCTTCGCGGCGTACGCAATCACCGGAAGCGCAACGAACGCGACACCCACGCCGAACGCGATCGGCAACGCGCGAATCGAAAGCGGCGCAGGCGCGTCTGCTGGCGATGTGCCCAAGCGCAGCCAGAGCACGAGCGCGCCAATAAACGCCACTGTGCTGGAGACGTAGATGCCGATGCACAGCTTGCACGCAGCACCGAGCTGGGAGAACGACAGATACGCCATCACGATCGACGTCAGCAGCGGCAGCGTGCATGCGGCGAGCAGGAACCCGACCGCGTTGCGATCTTGCAGACGACGCGTGAGCACCAACGCAGCAAGCCAGAATGCGATGAACGCAAACACCGACATCGCGGGCAATGACACCGGGACGCCACCCCAAATCTGTTGACGGAACACCGACGAGTACGGGCTCATCAGCGTGACGTGACAGCCAGACGATCCGGACACATCGGGCGCGCCCATGCCCGGCAAGAACGAGCAGTGAATGCCGTGGACCTGCCGATCGAGGTGCGCGGTGAAGTCGCTCGTGGAGACTGCCGCGAACAGGAACCCCGCGATCGCGGCGACGGCCACCACGACAACCAATCCTGGTTTGTGCATCGCGCCTCCTTTTTGGGTCGCAGCCCTACTCCCGCACGGCAACCGGTGCAAGAGCGGTGGATGATCGCCGTGTCCGCAGCTCAGGGCGCGTCGGCGTCGATCCAACGCACCAATCGTGCACGCTCTGCGCAGCTCGGAAACGGCGCATCCAATGGCATGAAACGTGAAACGCCGACCGCCGCCCGTATCTCGGACAGATGCATGCGCACGCGATCCTCGCGATCCCAGTCGTAACCCGCGGGCGCGCCGCCGCGTGCCTCGAAGCTCGTCAGCGCGCTGTGGTGGCAGCGAACGCAGTAGGTCTCGAAGAACGATTGGGCGAAGGTGTCGTAGTTGTCGCCATCGATCGGGTCACCAGGCTGGGCCAGTGGATCGCGCAACTCCTCGCAGACCTCTGGGCTGCCGGCGTCGTCAACGGGAGAAACCTCTTCGCCACACGCGGCAAGGACAAGGGCGCAGGCAAGGGCCAATGACTCTGCTCGACGTCGCGACACGACGCGCACTCTAGCAGGGCATCGACACTTGCTGCGTGCCGCCCTCTCTCGGTCGCGTCTGTGACTAGCGCTTGGGCAACGCCCAGACGCGCAGCTCCGGAATCGTCCACGGCTGATTGACGACCGGCTCGCGAACCGTGATGCGCAAACGACCGACCGGAGCCGGCTTCGGCAACACGACGCGCCAGACGAACTGCTTCGGCGAGTACACCTGCTGCTCGTAGAAGAAGATACGCGGACGCAACAACACCGACCGCAGGCTCGGATCGACGGTCCCCGGATCGGCGATTGCAATCTCGAACGACAGCGGAACCTCCAGCGTGCGCTCGCCGGGCGCGATCTCGATCGCAGCGATCGGCCGATCGTTCAACACGCGGACCTCGAACCAATCACTCCCGCGCTGGGAACGCTCGGTGCTCCATCGCGTCTCCGGGTTGCCGTCGATCACGTGGCGCGTGAGGCGCGGATTCACTGACGCGCTCAGCGTCATCTGCGTGGCCGGCAAGACCTCCGCGTCCTTCGGCACCGCCGGAGTCGGCAAGAGCCAGCCTTCCTCATCAGAGGCGACCTTCAAGCTGTAGACCGAATCCGAACCGGAACGCGCGACCAACGTGTAGTGAGCGCGGTCCGCATCCAAGTAATCCGTGATGCGCAGCGCGCGCTCCGGCCCGAAATCACCTGCGTGCACCACCAATTGACGGGCTCCGAGCGCAAGCAACAGGCGCGTCGCGGTCGCGTTCGGAAAGCGGTTCATGTAGTCGTCGAACAAGCGCGTGACCGGCGGGATCCAGCTCGACTTGCCGTTGATCGTGCGATGGCGGTGATAGAGCGACTGATAGTTGTGCAGCGCTTGCCCCGGATGGCCGCGGTAGAAACGTCGTCCATCGCGCGCAGGGATCACCGCAATTGGCCCCGGCTCCTTCTTGCGCGCAATGAAGTGATAGACGTCGGGCACGCTGTTGCCGGCCGGCACCGGCGCGAGCTTCATCGGTGCGCTGAACGTCTCGGTCACGACCAGCGCGGACAACACCACGCCCATTGACCAGCGCGCGCGCGCAGCCGCGATGCGCGACAACAGCCACGACGCCCCGAGCCCACCGAGCACCGCCATCATCAACATCACGATGATCGCCTGACGGCTCACCTTACGAATGCCGTCGAAGCCCGGGACGTACGTGAACAAGTAGTAGTAGAGGCCGTGCACTGGTTGTTCGTTCACGCGCATCGGCTCGATGCCGAGAAACAACCCGAGCGCCAGCAACGTGGCTGTCACGTAGAGCGCCGTCGGCCCCGGTACCAAGCGCACGTCGCGCGCCACCGATCGCCAGTGTGCGTAGGCGAGTAGGAGCACCACCACCGCACCGAGCAACGTGCCCGTGGCCGCCGTCGCCCCAAAGCTGGCGATGCCCGCGCTGGCCAATAGGAACGCCAGGGTGATCCACAGCCCGCGACGCCTCGCAGATTCGATGCCGCGCAGCGCGAGCCACGTCGGCCCCAGCACAGACAGCAAGGCCAGAAGAGCAATGGTCAGACCAGGAAACGCGATCTCTTCGTGCGCGCCCTGCCCCAAGAAGCGATGCCGCAAGGGGAGCCACACCCGGTTGGCCGTGTGCACGTTGCCCAGGAAGCTCAGCTTGCCGTCGAAGCTTTGCGCGTAGTCCTCGTCGCGCGTGAGATCGAAGTGCTCGCGAACACCGAAGTACGGAAGGATCATCGGCACAATCAATGCGGCCGACAGCACGCTGGCGACGCCGAGCTGCTTCAGCAAACGCATGCTCCAGGCGCGCTGATGCACGACGAACACACCAAGCAGCAGCAGCAGGATCGGCAGCAGGAACAGCGCGTAATAGAGGCACGTGCCGACCTGCAGGGCGAAGGCCAGAGCAAGGCCCACAAAGTCGACCCAGCGCCGACCGACCAGCGCGCGATGCAACATCCACAGACACAGCGGCAGCCATTGCGTCGCCACCAACTGGATGCGTCCGATCTCGAACACGACGTAGGGACAGAACGCGAACGCCGCGCCCGCGAGGAAACCGGCGATGAGCGCGGGGCCTTGCGCAACGCCACCGATGTGCCCCCCGACCAAACGCCGCACCAGCAGCCACATGAAGTAACCGCTGAGCGAGAGCGACCAGAGCAGCACCAAGTTGTACGAGAGGATCGGCTCGTGGGTGATGAGATAGATCGGCGCGAACATCAGCGAGAGCCCGAACAGGTTCTCGTTGAACGCGATCGTGTGTGGGATCGGCGCAAAGAAGTACGCGTCGTATGCGCCACCAGCCCCGATGCCCAAGGCGTTGTGCACGCGGGTGCCGAGGATCATCGTGTTGGTCAGCGCGTCCCAAGAGTACGGCGCGTCGATCACATGATCACTCAAGCTCGCAGCGAGCGGCCAGGTGAGCCCCACCGCGAGCGCAACGTAGGCGAGCCACACGCCAATGTGCAGTGCGGCAGCCTTCAGGCGTTGCGGTGAAGCCAAAGTCATCGGCGACAAAAGGAGCGAATGCGGCCCCCAAAGGGCCGGTTCTGTAGATAGTGAGGGCGGATTCGTCAAGCGATACCGCGCGATCGCCAGCGTCTTGCGCTTGACCCTGCGCGCACAAACCCGCTAAGCGGCCGGCAGACGCCACATGGACGCTGCGCACAATGACAGCTCAGGAATGACGCCGGGCCGGCGACGCGCGCTGACCGCATTCTTCCTGTTCGTGATCGCGGGACATGCGTTCGACATCGTCGCCAAGCGCGAGGACTGGCCGTTCTCCTACTACCCAATGTACGCGGTGGTTCGGCCCTCGCATTTGAAGAAGGACTTGGTCGTGGGCGTGAGCGCGGAGGGCGAGTTTCCGATCAACGTCGGACGCCACTTCAAGCCGCTCGACGTCACGCGACTCCGTCGGGGGCTCGGCAAGATCGAACAGCAGCGTCCAGCCGACTACCGACGCGCGCTGAATCAGTTGTTCGAACGCTACGATCAGCTCCGAGCGCGCGGCGTACACCGGAGCCCACCGCTGTTGGCGCTACGCATCTACAAGGCGGAGTGGACGCTGCGAGACCGCGCCTCAAACCGCGATCAACCAGACGCTAAGCACCTGCACGTGTTTGCGCAGCACATCACCGCTGACCTCCAGCGCGACATCGAGTCGCAACGTCGTGGCACACCTGCAACGCCGTCGGTGCCGGCCCAAGGCGACATCGTCGTCAGCGTGGCCGACGGCACATTCGTCGGTTCCGACGTGGAACGAGTCGCCGATCGCGCAGCATCGATCGGCGCGGTCGCACTGCTGCGTGGTCACAGCGACGATCGAAAGGTCGCCGAGAGCTACGTCGAGATCGCAGTGGCGGCTGCACCGGGCACATATCACGTGTGGCTGCGGGGTTCCGGTGGCTCGATCGGCGAGGACTCGGTGTGGCTGCGGCCGCGAAAGGGCCGCCTGAAGTGTTGGTCCTCCGACGTCGCGATGGGCAACTTTGTCGACGTCTTTCCGCCGCGCATCTTCGGGTGGTCTGGAACGGCGCCCGGTGCGCCCGCGTGCACGCTCACGCTCGAGGAGAACGCGACGCTGCGCCTCTGGGCACATCGCGGGCCGGTAAAGGTCGACCAGGTTTGGCTCAGTCGCGCGCAAGTCACGCCCCCGCGTCGTGCGGTTGCGATGCAGCGATCGGTGACGCCATGACGCCATCTCTCGGCGAGCGCTGGCACGAGCACTGGTTCCGACCGGCTTCCGGTGACGCGCTTGCGATCTGCCGTGCGCTCTTCTTCGTCGGCGTCGTCTACGAATACCGAAAGACAGAGTGGGGCGTGTGGGCGGAGCTCGGTGCAACGTTCTGGTTCCCAACGCCGGCGTTTGAAGCGCTTGGTCTTGGGTACATGACACCGAACGCCCTGCAGACGCTCGGGACCCTATGGCTGGCGTGCCTCTCGCTGGCCGCCATCGGTCTGTTCACACGCATCAGCAGCGCGCTGGCGGCGGCTCTCGGTTTCTACTTGATCGGCCTGCCTCACAACTTCGGGAAGATTCATCACAGCGACGCCCTGATCGTGTTCGTGCTCTTCGCGATGGCGTTGTCGCATTGTGGCGCGCACGGATCTGTCGATGCCTGGCTGCGACGTCGACTGGGCCGCGCCCCCGCGCCAAGCGCAAGTGGCGAGTATCGGTGGCCGATTGCATTCGTGCAGCTCGCCTGGGTGATCGTCTACTTCGCGGCCGGTCTGGCCAAGCTGCGCATCGCAGGCGTGCAGTGGGTCTTCAGCGATTCGTTTCGAAACATTCTCCTCGAGCACCACTACACCACCCATCCGCCGTTCGATTGGGGCCTGGCGATCGCCGAGCACGCTTGGCTATGCCGGATCCTGGCGTTGGGTGCGCTGTTGACCGAAATCCTGTCGCCGCTTGCTTTGTTTTCCGCGCGCGCCCGTGCAGCGTTCGTGCCGGCGTTGTTCAGCATGCAGCTCGGGATCGGTCTCGTGCTCGGCGTTGGCTTTAGCTCGTTTCTCCCCATTGTGGCGTTCTGGATCCCGTGGGATGCCGGCCGCTCGTGGCTCGATCGACGGCGCGGAAGCGGCACCGCAGCCGGTTGACCCACAGGACGCTTCTCGACTATTGCCCCGCGGCCAAGGCCACGCGAACGTGCCCATCTCATCCACCGCAACGCCTTCCGACGCACCCACCAACGCCGAACGGCAAGGTCGCGCGCTCGACTACGTCGCGGTGCTGGTCGTCGCTGCCGTCGCCACGGTGCTGCGGGTGTTCGATCTTGGGGGGCGCGCGCTGTGGCTCGACGAAGCGCACACCTTCAATCGCGCCGCGCTGCCGATCCCCGAGCTGATCGACAACGCGATCGCGAACCTACACACCCCCCCGTACTTCATCGGCATCCACTATTGGATGAAGGTCGCTGGCGAGAGCGAAGTGGCGCTGCGCGCGCCGTCGGCCGTGTTCGGCGTGCTCACGGTGCTGCTCACCTATGTGGCGGGACGCGTCGCAGCCGGTCGGTTCGTCGGCTTCGCTGCGGCGCTGATGCTCGCTCTCGTCCCCGAGCACATTCACTACGGACAGGAAGCGCGGATGTACTCAGCGCTGACCGCGGGCGCAGGTTTGGCCTTGGCTGGCAATCTTTGGCTCGCGCGCCATCCGCAGCGCGCTGCCCTGCGCATGTTCGGGGCCATCGACGCTGAAGCCGCGTCCGAAACACGTCAGGCGCGAACGGCTTGGGCCGCGATCGTCGTTGGCTGCTTGCTGGCAGCATGGATGCACAACTTGGGCTCGTTGGTGATCGCCGCGAGCGGTCTGTCGGGCTTGTTCATTCTCGCCAACGAAAGGCAGCAGCGTGCCGCGCTGCTCCGCAATGGCGTCATCGCCTACGGCGCAGTGGGTGCGGGCTGGCTTTGGTGGCTGCCGGTGATGGCCGGGCAACGCACGCGGCTGGAGCAGCACGACTGGGGGGCACTGACGCTGGCCCACGTGCAGCGCCTCTTCGAGCGTCTCTACTTCTTTGCAACGGCGAACGTCGCGGTCGAGCTCGGGTTGCTGGCGCTCATGCTCGCCGGCTGCTGGGCGCTTCGGCGTCAACCCAACGTGCTCGTGACCCTCTTGTTGTTCGCGCTGTTTTCGCCGCTGGCGATGATCGTGGTGAGCATTCATCAGCCGCTACTGGCACCACGGCTCTTGATCGCGGCGACGCTGGGCTTCGTGATTCTGCTCGCGGTCGGGCTACGGGCCGTGCCACTCAAAGCAGGCGCGTGGGTGACTTTGCTCGTGATCGTGGTCTGGGCCGGCGCAGTGCAGGTGCCGCACTATTTCGCGAAGCGCAAGCGACCCCCTTGGCGCGACGTGGCGACTCTGCTCATCGCGGAGGCTGGAGACAAAGATGACGCTGTCTTCTACGCGCCAACACCCACCGCTTTGGAGCCGCTCTTCTACTATCTGGCGCACATGCCGGGCGGCGAGCGCATCAAGCCCCAGGCCGTCAATGAGCGACGAATCGCACGTGCTGCGCGCCGCGGACGCTGGATCTGGCTGATGGTTGCCGATCGCAAGGACATGCTTCGCTCTGGCATGAAGCGCGCGATCATTGGCAAGCACGCGACGCTCAATTGGGAACGGTCGTACACAGAGCGTTCGAGCTTGTCGAAGTACTTGGCTGGCAAGCATGAGCGCTGATTCCGGAGAGCAAGCATCAGTGCTCATGACACGAACGGCGCAGGGCGTCATGGCTCTCGCAGTTGTGACTCTGTTCGCTGCGCTTGGGTCGGTGTGGTCGAATCAAGCTCGCTTCAACGTGCTGTCGACGACACATCACATCGATCCGGTCGGCGACTGGGAGGAACCCGACTTCGACAGCGAAACGATGGCGCCGGTCCATCTCCCGTACTTCCTCGATGCCGGGGTGTTCCGGGTCGCGTTTGAGAGCGACGCGAGTCAGCTCGACTTGGACCTGTGGGCACAAGACTGCGTGGTGCGCGCGTTCGTGGACGGCACGATGGTCTACGAACAGACGGAGGGGTGTGAGCGCTGCGAAATCTTCAGTGAGCGGCCAGAACGACGCTGCCCGCTGGTGCGCCTCACCGCGAAGCTCACGGAACCCGGCACGCATGTGCTTTCAGTGCGCACCAAGAACAAGCCTGACAAGGACATGCCGAACCGACGCGACGGGAAGCTGTTCTGGGTCCAGCACGACACCAACGCCTTTGGCGCACGTCTCGCCGCCGTCTTCTCCGCTTTGGTTCTCCTCGTGTGCGCGTGGTCGCGCTGGCGGCACCGCAGCTTCAGCCACGGTTTGATCGAGCTGGCGCGCTTCACGTTCCGCCGTCGCGCTTTCCTCACGCTCGTCGCAGTGACGATCGTTGCGCGCTTCATCGTCGCACCAACGATGATCACCACCGACGTCTCGCAGTCCGCGATGCTGTACGCGGAGGATCTGGTTCAGCGCGACGACTTCCACTTCACGAAGCTGCTGCCGGAGTACACCGCCGCGAAGTACAGCGGGGCTTCGCACATGCACAAGCCGCCAGGCGTCTACTACCAGTACGCGATCCCGCGCCTGCTCTTCGGCTTCTCCGACGTGTACTACCGTCACCTGACGCGCATCCCGCCGTTGCTCGGGGACATCTTGATCGCTTGGGTCTTGCTGGTCGTGATTGGCGCTCGCCGAAACGAAGAAGCCGGTCTCATCGCCGCCGCTGCGTACCTCTTCAACGCGGGCGTGTTTGCCACCGACGGCATCCTTGCGCGGCCCGATTCCCTGGCAATCGCGCTGTTGATGATCGCCATGATCGACACCCGCAGCACCAGGTTCTCGCTTTTCTTCGGCCTCGCCGTCGCATGGAAGCACCTCGCCTTGCTGGTGACACCATGGTTTGCGTTCCAACGGGAAAGCTTGCGGCGGCTCATGCTTGCCGCAGCGGTAACGTTGTTGCTTTGTGCGCCTTATTTGCTCGACGACCCCGCGCTGTTCTTGCAGCGCCTGACGCTTCCCCAGCTCGAAAAAGGCGTAACAGGACTGGCCTGGATCGAGAACCTGAACGCATTGGGCTGGCCGCCGGAAGTCGTTGCCAACATCGGTCGGGTGCTCACGGTGGGGTTCATGCTCGCGCTGCTCGCATTGCCCTTCGTCACTCGTCCCGACGCTTTCGGTACGGTCGCGATCACGTTTGCCCTGTTCGTCGTGTGCGCGAAGAACGTGCACGAGCACTACATCCTATGGTCCATCCCCGCGATGTTGATCACGTACGCGACGACGCAGCGCCTCAGCATCCTCATCGCGATCCTGATCGCTACGCTCTCGATGGCCTTCCATCACGAAGGTCAACACGAGATCGCCAATGACGTCGCCGTCGCGTGGAGCGCATTGTTGGCGCTCAGTTATGCGGTCGCAGCGGCGCAAATGATCTGGGACAACCGCATTCGGCGCGGTGCCGCGTAGGACCGATTGGCTGACCCGCGCAGTCAGGGCGCATCGGGGCGTGCCTTGTCGAGCTCCGCTTCGAGAACAGGCATCAGCCGCTTACCGATGAACATGGAGCCGTCGCGGGTCAGGTGCTGCTTGTCCCACTGCATGGGAGATCCCTCCGGCGTCAGGGCGGGACACGCGCCGTCGGTGCACATCAGGTCAAAGAGGGAGACATGGGTTGCGCCGTACAGCTTGACCGCGCCGCTCTTGAATTCTGCGTCGATTGCCAGCGAGTGCGGGTGAAGGAACTGACGGGTGATGAACGGCATGTTGCCGCGCAAGTGTTCCACGAGCAGGTCCGGTAGCTGTTTCGTGTACCCCAACGACGGCCCCAGCACGACCACGCGCAAACGGAGCCTGCGCAGCGCGGCGAGCAGCTTCTGCAGAGGTTTGGCGTAGCTGCTGCGATGATTGCGCCAATTGGTCGAAAGCACGATCAGATCCGGTGGATGCTGCCGGACGTGATCGAACACACGTACGTTGTACTCGCTGCACTGCGAGGCCTTTTTTGCCTTGGCGGCCAAGCCCACCGGACAGCTCGCGAGCGTCGCTTGCAGGAGCTGGACGCGACTGCTGCCTGCTTTGCGAAGGCCAATCGAATAATGCGCGGCGAGACTGTCACCCCAAAGCAGAATGGTTCGATGCCCAGGTTTCTGGGTGAGGCACGCGGGGACCGGGGAATCACTCCCGGGCTCGTCGGGGTCTTGAAAGCACTGCCCGCCGTAACTTTCGTCATGCTCCTTGTGGCGCGGGTCCAGGATGCGCGCGGCCTTTGCGTCCAACCCGAACACCATGCCGTGCGTCGCGATCGCGACCAGCCCGTAAGTGGCAAGCGCGGCCGACACGCCAAGCGCCAACGCGAGCTTCGGTCTGAATGACAGGAACTGCGGCTTGCGAAACGGCTGTTCGATCCAGCGGTACGACAGGTACGAGAGCGGCAGCAGCGGGGCCATCAGCATCCACGCTGGGTAGCCCCTGTCCGCGAAGTCGACGAAGTAGATCACCGCCATCGGCCAGTGCCACAGGTACATGGAGTAGGAGATCTTGCCGATGCCCACCATGACCGGATTGCCAAGCAGCGTCCGCAGTGGTGCCGCCGCGTGAGCGCCGCCAACGATGATCAGTGCGGCACCGATCGTCGGCGCAAGCGCTGCCACACCCGGAAACGGCATGTCGGTGTCGACGATGAACAGCGCCACGCCAAGCAATGCAAGCCCGACGGCCGTCAGCGCAGACGCGAGCGGCATCGACCGCACCTTCGGAGCGCGCAGCGCAATCAGTGATCCCACCAAGAGCTCCCATGCGCGCGACGGCAGCATGTAGAAGGTCAACGCGGGCGCTCGCCATGTGCCGATCAACGAGAGCACGAACGAGATGACCGCGATCGTCGCCATGATCCGAAACACGCGTGCAGGCGAAGCCTTGCGCAGCGCGACCATGAGCAGCGGGAAGAACAGATAGAACTGCTCCTCCACCGCAAGCGACCACGTGTGCAACAGATGCAGCGTGTGACTGTCGGCGCCGAAGTAGTCGGTCTCGCTGAAGAAGAAGAAGTTGGAGGCAAAGCAGACCGCGGCCAACAGGCTCTTGCCCAGAACCACCAACTCGCTCGGGTCGACCTTGAACCAGCCGAAGACAGCGACCGCGACGAATACGAACAGCGACGCGGGCAAGATGCGTCGCGCGCGGCGCGCGTAGAACTCCCGAAAGGTGAATGCGTCGTGCGCGAGCTCATCCGCGACGATGCTCGTGATCAGGTAGCCCGAGATCACGAAGAAGATGTCGACGCCGACGAATCCACCACTGAAGGCGGGGACCTGAAAGTGGAACAGGACCACAGCCAACACAGCGATCGCGCGCAGCCCATCGATTTCGGGTCTGTACTGCATGTTTGATCTGTCCAAACCATCAGCGCTTTGCTGACACGCCTCCGCGGCGGCGAGCGATAGGCGATCGGCGACCGATGAACAAGGGACAATGCTTCGCAGCCGCGGAGGGGGTTCTCGTTCCGGGCCCGACAACAGCCTGCGCCTTTGTCGTTCGTCACGACGGCATGCTAGGGTCCGCCGCTTTTTGAGGCGCAGAAACACGCCTGTGCGCTGGAATCGAGCTTATGGACCTTTCCCTCGTCATCCCCATCTACAACGAAGAAGAGAGCATCCCGAACCTGATTCGCGAGGTACACGAGGCGCTCGACCCGACTGGGATCGACTACGAGATTGTGTGCGTCGACGACGGCTCGAAGGACAAAAGCTTCGCGTTGCTGAGCGAGATGGCGAAGACGGACACGAGGATCGTGGTCGGCACCTTCCGTCGCAACTTCGGTCAGACCGCTGCCATGCAAGCGGGTCTCGATGCCGCGCGCGGCGACAACATCGTCACGATGGACGCCGACCTGCAGAACGACCCACGCGACATACCCGCGATGCTGAAGAAGCTCGACGAGGGCTACGACATGGTCGCGGGCTGGCGTGCGTCGCGCAAAGACACGTTCATCAATCGTCGCTTGCCGTCGATCATCGCCAACTGGTTGATCAGCACGACCACCAACGTTCGCCTCCACGACTACGGCTGCACCTTGAAGGCAATGCGCGCGGACCTGGCGAAGGAGATCCGCCTGTACGGCGAGATGCACCGCTTCATCCCGGTGATGGCGTCGTTGGTTGGCGCTCGCATCGTGGAGATGGCGGTGAACCACCGCGCACGTCAGTTCGGAAAGTCCAAGTACGGCATCGGCCGCACGTTCCGCGTCGTGCTCGACCTCGCAACGGTGGTCTTCTTGCAGAAGTACCTGGTGAAGCCGATGCAGGTCTTTGGTCTGGCGGGCCTGATCTCCCTCGGCACCGGTCTCTTGATCTCGGCCTGGCTCACCTACGAGAAGCTCTTTCACGGCGCTGCGCTTGCCAACCGTCCTCTGCTCTTGGCTGGTGTGCTGCTCGTGTTGGTCGGCGTGCAGCTCTTGTCGCTCGGGCTGGTCGCGGACGTGGTGGGCCGCACCTATCACGAAGCGCAAGGCAAACCGCCGTACCACATCCGCACCTGGGTGGGGCGCGACGTAGCCGCGCGCGCGCCGCGCTCGACATAGCAACGACAACACGTCACCAGGCGAGCCGGGATCGTGCTCTTCAACTCGTTCACCTTCGTCGCCTTCTTCGTGGTCGTGTACGGCGCATACCTCGCGCTGCGGCGTCACCTGCGCTGGCAGAACACGATGCTGCTGCTCGCAAGCTACGTGTTTTACGGGGCTTGGGATTGGCGCTTCCTGCTCTTGCTCCAGCTCTCGACGGTGATCGACTACGGCATCGGGCGCGCGCTCGGCAACGCAGAGTCCGAGATCGCTCGCAACCGCCTGCTGTGGCTGTCGCTGGTGGTGAACCTCGGCATCTTGGGCTTCTTTAAATACTTCAACTTCTTCCAAGAGAACGCCGTGGCGCTGCTGCGTCTGGCCGGGCTCGAGATCTCGCCGTACGCGCTGAACGTCGTGCTTCCGGTCGGCGTGTCCTTCTATACGTTCCAGAGTCTGAGCTACACGATCGACATCTACTGGCGGCGCATGCAGCCTGCACGATCGCTCGCCGACTACGCGCTGTTCGTCGCGTTCTTTCCCCAGCTCGTCGCTGGACCGATCGAGCGCGCCGCGGTGCTGCTGCCGCAGGTGGAGCGTCCGCGCACGATCACTGCCGCGCAGGCCCACGCCGGGCTCGGTTTGATCCTTTGGGGTTACTTCAAGAAGGTCGTGGTCGCCGACAACGTCTCCGTCATCGCGGACCAAGTCTTCAACGACTACACGCAGCAAGCCGGGCTCGATCTGCTGATCGGTGCGCTTGCCTTCACGCTGCAGATCTACGGCGACTTCTCCGGATACACCGACATCGCGCGCGGCATCGCCAAGCTGATGGGCTTCGAGCTGATGTTGAACTTCCGCCTGCCGTACTTCGCGTCGAGTCCGTCTGATTTTTGGGAGCGTTGGCACATCTCCCTATCCAGCTGGTTGCGCGAGTACGTCTACATCCCGCTCGGCGGCAATCGCAGCGGCGCATCCGGCACCTACCGCAACCTCATGCTCACCATGTTGATCGGCGGCCTGTGGCACGGCGCAGCGTGGAACTTCGTCCTGTGGGGCGGCTACCACGGCCTCGCGCTCGTGCTCTACCGTGTGTTCGATCGGCGCGGCGATGTGCCCAATGCACCGATCCGCCACGCGGCGCGCGTCTTGCTGATGTTCTGCATCACCGTTGGTGGCTGGATCCTGTTTCGCTGCCAATCGATGGAGCAAATCCTTCACTTTGCGACACACATGGGTGTTGGGACGTCCGCGCACACGACAGCGCTGCTGAGCACGGTGTTGTGGTGCGCAGCGCCGGTCCTGGCGGTGGAGTTGGTCATGCACGTGCGGCGCGATCTGCTCGTGCTCGTTCACAGCCCGCTACCTTTGCGCGTCTCCCTGTACGCCATGCTCTTGTTGGCAATCGCCTTCTACGGCTCGCGTGCCGCCTCCGAGTTCATCTACTTCCAATTCTGAACCATGAGCGACCCCATCCCCACTGCGAGCGAGCCGCACACACCGATTGGTGTGGCCGCGCGATCACGACTGCCACAGGAAACAGTGCGCGACGTGCGTTGGCGGGACGTGGCGGCGGTAGTGGTTGCGCCGCTGTTGGTTGTCGCGCTGGTCAACCTCTCGATCGCGCTCATCCTGCGCGCGCATCCAAGCAACCGAGGAGACTGGCTGGCGCGCGCGAAGTGGCAGCTATTGCTCGGCGACAGGGCCCCGGTCGACACCCTGATTCTGGGTGACTCCACCTGCAATCAAGGCGTGAATCCAAAGCTCTTCGTGCACGCGCTCGGTGGAGCCGCGCTCAACCTCTGCACCACTGGCGACAAGCTGGCGGTGGGCGACGCATGGATGCTGCAGGCGTACCTCAAGCGCCAGGCCCCACCCCAGCGCGTCGTGGTCATGCACGCCTACGACGTCTGGGCACGGGACGATCAGACCTTGCGCAAAGTGGCATGGACGCTCGGCGAGTATCGCGCGCACTTCGAAGATGCCGCACCGCAGATCCCTTGGACGTTGGGCGAGCGCATCCTGTTGCGTCTCGGCCCGTGGGCGCCGCTCTACAACCAACCGCAAGCCAGCCTGGACGTCGTGCGCGATGTCCATGCGGCGCTCAACCGCAAGCGCTTCAAGATCACAGCCGATGGCTTCATGGGCTACAACAAACCCAACCCCAAGCGCGTCGCGAACGATGCCCGTGAGCATCTGGCCAAGCTTGCGAGCGACCGCGCGCCGATCTCGCCGATCAACCACGAGGCCTTGAAGACCCTGATGGCGCTCGCGCAGCAGCACCGCGTGCCGCTGTACGTGGCGCATGCCCCCCTGTTCGAGGGACTGTGGAACGACAAGCGGTTCCGACGTCGGCACAAGTCACTCTCGCGCGCTCTGGAGCGGGCGCTGGATGCCTCTCCGCACGCCCGGCTGCTATCGCGCACGCCCGCCACGTTTTCGGACAAGGAGATGGAGAACGCCGATCACGTGATCGGTGCGGCGTCGGTGCGACTGACCGAGCAACTGATCGACGCGATCCGCGAGATCGAGACGAAATGAATCCCTAGGAGCGCGCCTGACGTGCGCCGCCCTTCTTCACGAAGCGGAATCGAACGTCTTGGGTGAGCTGTTGGTAGCTACCGAACAACGCTTCGCTGTCGCGTACTTGATCGAGCGGTGACGCGTCTTCATTCTCGGCAAGCTCGCGGCCAAACTCACGCAGCGTTCGGTAAAGGGTGTCGCGCTGCACCGGAATGCGGCCCGCGTCACGAATCGTGCGTCGCAGCTCGCGTGGCGTCATCAGCTGACCGTGCGCGGCGCCGGCCGAAGTCGAGATGCTCTCGTTCATCAGCGTCCCACCCAAGTCATTGGCACCGCACGACAACAGCCACTGCGCTTGGCGCAAGCCTTCCTTCACCCACGACGCCTGAATGTTCTTGAAGTCGGCGCCGAGCATCAGCCTGGAAATCGCAAACAGCCGAATCACGTCGTTGCCGCTGGGCCCACCTTCGAGCTCCGGCAGCATGCCCTTCAGAAACATCGGCGCTTCAGTGTGCACGAAGGACAATGGGACAAACTCGGTGAAGCCGCGCGTCTCACGCTGGAGTCCGCGCAAGAGCGCCAGGTGCTGCATGCGCTCGGTGTCGCTCTCGATGTGACCGAACATGATCGTGGACGTGGTCGGGATCGCGAGCGAATGGGCGGTGCGCACCACGTCGATCCACTCGCTCGTGGTGATGCGCCCACCGGCAATGCGCTTGCGGACGCGATCGTCGAGGATCTCAGCGCTCGTGCCGGGCAACGAACCCAAGCCCACCGCTTTCAGCTCGGTCAGGTAGTCGCGGAACGTCATGCCTGCGCGCGTCGCGCCGTACTTGATCTCTTCTGGCGAGAACGCGTGGACGTGAATCTCGGGTACGGCTTCCTTCACGGCGCGGCAAAGATCGATGTAGATGCGGCCGTCGGCATCGGGTGGCAGGCCAGCCTGAAGACACACCTCGGTGGCGCCGAGGTCGCGCGCTTGAATCACGCGCCGAACGATCTCCTCGGTGCTCAGAAAGTACGCCTGTTCCGAGCGATCAACGCGCGAGAACGCGCAGAACTTGCACGCCTTCACACAGACGTTGGTGAAGTTCACGTTGCGATTGATCACGTAGGCCACGGCGTCACCGGCTTGCGACGCCCGCATCACATCCGCGACCGCGCACAACGCGTGCAAGTCGGCCCCTTGCGCACCGCACAACAACACCGCGTCTTCGACCGACAGATCACGACCCGCCAGGCACGCGGCCAATACGCTGCGCGTGCGTCCCTGCGCGCGACCCAACGCGCGTTCAACATCAAGCGTCGTGTCTGTCATGCGACCCCTGCGATCACCGGCAGCACGCGTGCGGCACCGGTCGCCTCGGGCACCAGGTCTTTCATTTCGCGCACCTGACGCAGACGTGCCTGCGTGCGTTGGGTGATCGGAAGCAACGAAGCATCCAGGAACTCAGGACGCTCCACGTAGCTGTCATAGATCGGCAATCGTGGACGCAACGTGAAGCCTTCCTGGGCGCACGCGCTCGCGAGCGCCTCCAGCATCGGCCAGGGATGCTTCGGGTTGATGAAGTCCGGCGTGACCGGCGAGATCCCACCGAAGTCGTTGATGCCAGCGCGAAGCAGGAGCGCGGTGCGATGCGGATTCAGATTGGGTGGTGCCTGCACGCTGACGTCGCGATCCAAGATCAAACGCGCCAAGGCCACCGCGTGCGCGATCTCCAGATCATCGGGCTCCGGTGCGTGCGCCATCGCAATGCCGGGACGCGTCACGAAGTTCTGCACGATCACCTCTTGGATGTGTCCGTGCGCGCGGTGGAGCTCGCGAATGGCCAGCAGGCTTTCGACACGCTCGCGTCGCGTCTCGCCGATGCCAATCAGAATGCCGGTGGTGAATGGAATCTTGAGCTCGCCGGCTTCACGGATCATCTGCACGCGCACGTGCGGGCGTTTGTCCGGCGCCTTGTGATGCGCCATGCCCTTCTCGCACAGGCGCGGGCTGATGTTCTCCAGCATCAAACCGAGGCTCACATTGACGGGACGCAGCCGCGCCATGTCCTGCCGCGAGAGAATGCCAGCATTGGTGTGCGGCAAGACGCCGTGCTCCAACGCACGCTGCGCCGCCCAATGGAGGTAGTCGACTGTGCTGTCGTGTCCGATCGTGGCGAGCGTCTGTCGATAGGCGGCGTACGCGCTCTCGGGCTTGTCACCCAAGCAAAACAAGGCTTCCGCGCAGCCTTGCGCCGCAGCCTGCGTCACGAAGCGCTCGACCTCGGCGTGGCTCATCGTCCATGCCCCGTCGTCGTTGGGCGACCTGCGGAACGAGCAGTAGTCACAGCGGTTCCGACAGATGTTCGTGAGCGGCAGAAACACCTTGGGCGAAAACGTCGCGGTCTTGCCCCAGGCCTCGTCGCGCACACGGGCCGCTGCGGTCATCATCACGTTCAACGACGCATCGTCCGTCGCGTCCGACAGCTGCAGCGCGTGCGCATCCGACAGCGGCGCGCGTGTGTCCACGGACAACGTCACGGCCGCAACCTGTCACGCACTGCCTGAAGCCGCGTCGCAAGCTCCACCTGGCCGTTCTCCTCCGCGTCAGCGATCGCATCTTCCACACCGGGTAGCGCGTCCACGCCGAAGATCTCTTCGAGCGCATCGGCAGCAGCCTCGCCTTCCTGGGTATCGCCAGCGAGCAAGATCAGGTCCGACAACATCCGCACGTCCTCGCGCGCTTGTGGCTCGATCCGATAGGCCTGCAGGTAGTGACCGATCGCGGCGCGCTTCCACTCCAAGCGCATCGAGTCGTAGGCGAACAGCAGCTGCACGCGCGGATCGCCGGGATGCTCATCATCGTGGCTCATCAGTGCCTTGACGTCGGTGGCGGAAAGTCGCGTGCCACTCTTGAGGCGCGTGTACGCCGATGCCAACGGCTCGGGCGGCGGCTCTGCAAAGAAGTCCGTCACGCGCAATGGCTTGGGGCGCTTCGCTTGTTCTGCCGCAGCTTGCGGCTTGGGCGTGGTCGCCAGCGCCAGCGCGAGCTCCGGACCGTCGGTCGCACCTTCGCCTTGCTTGGCCTGCGCCTCGATCGCGGGCGCCAACGGACGCGCGCGCTTCGACCACGGCGTCGGACCATCGCCCGTCCACATCCACATGGCGATCCCGCCGAGCAAAAGGCTCACGGCGAGGGCTGCACGCCACCAAAGTCCCTGTCGCGCCACGCCCATGACTCTATCCAACGGACACCTCGTGGCAAAGCAGACAAATCATTCGCCCGCCGCTGCCAACACGGCGTAACGACCACCGAAATAGAGCAGTGGGCGACCGCCGTTGGCTTGCCCCAGTCGAATCACGCGCCCGATCACCACCGCGTGATCGCCAGCTTCGTGCACCGCGTGGGTTTCGCATTCCAAGTTTGCCAAGCAATCGCGGAGCACCGGCACACCGCTGTCCCAGATATCGAAAGCAAGCTCGCGCCATTTGTCTTCGCCGGTACGCGCGAAGCGATTGGACAGCGCTTGCTGCTCCTCGCTGAGCACGTTGATCACGAACGGGCCACGTGACGACAACGCGGCGTAACTCTCTGCGGTGCGCGCAGGACAAAACAAGACCAGCGGTGGATCCAGCGACACCGAAGTGAACGAGCTCGCCGTCATCCCGACGGGGGCGCCTTGTGCATCGCGCGCCGTCACGATCGTCACGCCGGTCCCGAAGCGACCCACGGCATCACGAAACTTTCGAGGCGCGATCATCACAGCTCCACTGGTCGGGCCGAAACACGTTCCCGCCGACTGGAGTTGTTTCGAGCCTGGCCTCCCCGGTCAAGCCGCATGAGCAGATTTGGCTGGCGATTCTTTCGACGGCAGCGCGCGCGGCATTGTCGATTCCGGCCAGGCCTGGCCAGCCACCGCATCGACACGATCAAAGATCGGACGACAACGAGTGACTGTCGTCGCCGTACAGCGTCTTGAGCCGCGCGCCATACTTCTCGATCACCGCTGCGCGACGCAGCTTGAAGGTCGGCGTCAGCAATCCGCTCTCCACCGTAAATGGATCTGCGACCAGCACGAAGTTGCGCACGCGCTCGAAGGCTCGGAAGCGCTCGCCGTACTTGGCGATCTCTGAAGCAAACAAACGCGTCGTCGCGGGGTCGCGCAGGATGACGTCGGTGAACGTGCCCAGATCATGTTGCAGCGCCCACTCCGACAACACGTCGAGCGCAGGCACGATCAACGCGACGTTATGAGGCTCGTCGGCGCCGCAAACCATACATTGGTAAATGAAGGGGCTGAGCTGCAGTTGCTCTTCGAGTGGCGCAGGCGCGACGTAGCGTCCGTTGGCGAGCTTGTAGATCTCTTTGCAGCGTCCGGTGATGTAGAGGTAGCCGTCGGCATCGAAGCGTCCGATGTCACCCGTGCGCAGGCCGCCGTCGCTGGTCAACGTCGCCTTCGTGATTGCAGGCAGGTTGTTGTAGCCCTCCATCACGCCGCGTCCGTAGATGATCACCTCGCCCTCGCCCTCGCCGACACCCGGCACCTGATAGTCGAGCGCGATGCGCGTGCCGTCGATCGGACGACCCACCGACCCGAGCCGCCGTTCGTTGGGCTTGCTGACGGTGCTGACACCACCGCTCTCGGTCAGGCCGTAACCCTCCAACACCTGCACCCCGAAGCACGAGAGGAAGCGCGCGACCTCGGGTGACAGGGCAGCGGCGCCAGAGATGCCGAAGCGCAAACGTCCACCGAGCTTCCGCTGCACGCGCGGCATCACGAACCGATCGAACACTGCGCGCGAGAACCGATCGCGCTGCGACAGTTTCTCTCCTGCTTCCAAGCGTTCGGGGGCGCTCAACGCGCTGTCGCATGCATCGCGCAGAAACGGCGAAAGCTCACCAAGCTGCTTCTTCACTGCGTGGTAGATCGCGTTCCACACCCGCGGCACGGCGAACAACACGGTCGGTTTCGACTCCTGCAGGTACTGCGGCAACTTCGTCGCGTCCTCACAGATCGCGATCGACGCGCCAGTCACCATCATCGAGCCGAGCTCCACCACGGCACCGTAAGCATGCGCCCAAGGCAAGAACGCCAAGGAGCGATCGTCGGGCCCGACGACGCTTGCGTGGACCAGCTGCTCAAGGCTCCCCGCCAAGCTGCCGTGTCGCATCCGCACGCCCTTCGGCTGGCCGGTGGTGCCCGACGTGTAGATGATCATGCCGATGTCGCTCGCGGCGGGCAGCACCGGCTTGGTGGCGCGGCGTGTGCCCTTGGCCAACAGCTGGCGGAACGACTTCGGTGCGTCTTCGGGCGCGCTGAGATCGATGATGTGCTCCAGGCTTCCGAGCTCGTCCTGGAACAGGTGAACCGTCCTGGCGATGTAGCTGTTGGCGACGATGCACGCCTTGGCGCCGCTGTCGCGCAGGATGTAGAGCCACTCGCTCTGCAGTTGGGCTTCGAACATCGGCACGAAGGTGGCGCCGATGCTGAAGGTGGCATGCGCCGCGATCGCCCACTCCAAACGGTTGCCTGCGATGATCGCCACCCGATCGCCGGCCATCACGCCGAGCCCCATCAAGCCGCTGCGCAGGTTGCCCACCAAGTGATGGAAATCGGCGTAGCTCGTCCAGTGCCAGCCGTCGGCATGACGTGTCCCAAACAGGCGTCGATCGCCGAAGCGCACCGCCGACTGTTCGAGCATCGCGACCAGGTTTGTCAGTGGCGCAACGTCAGACATGGTAGCCGCGCGTTCCCCAAGTGCCGCGCTTGGCCAGGCTAGCACGGGGCCCATCCGGCAGGCACCGATCGCTTATAGTCGCGCGCATGTCGCGCACCCCTTGGATCATCTGCTGCACGCTCGCAAGCGTGATCGCCGCTTGCGGCGAGAGCGCGCCGCCCCCGCCGGTCGTGATCACCGCGCCTGCGCAACCCGCTCCGCCCAGCGCGCCCGATGTGGAGATGAGCGCGTTGCTGGTCGATCTGCTCACGCCGCAACTCTGTGCAAGGTTGATCGGCACGTACATCGGGTTGCCCGGAGACGGCGCCGCAACCGGACCTGCTGCCGGCGCGGAGGCAACCGTGGGTCGATGGTGGATCCGGCGATGCGAGGCGCACGCCCATGACGGTCGCTTGCAGTTGTTGCTGGGCGGCATGGGTTGGACGTTCATCGATCGCGAGTCATCTGGCTTCCGTGTACGGCAGTACTTGCGGTTCGACGCCGAAGCCCAGCTCCACGCGTCGATGGAAGTTGGCTACGACAGCCGCAAGAAGATCGCGTCGCTATGGATGCGTCCGGGCGACAACGTCACCGCAAGCGTGACGCCGCGCGGTCTGGTCAGCGCCAATGCCACCGGTGTCTTCTCCGCCATCGCAGGGAGCTTGCTGTCGTTGGCAGGAGACTCCGCCGACAATCACGCCCGCGCACAAGCCCAGGAGCAAGGATCGACACAGCTGCGCGAACGCCTGGCAGCGGGCTTCACGCTCACCTTCGACGTCGAGCACCAGCAACTCGACTTCATGGTCGGCGCGTTGGAGCGCGGTCAAACCCCCGATCGCCCTTACCCGGTCGATGACGCGAGCAACTGGCAGGTCAATCAACGCTCGCGCGTGTGGCCCGGCGGTCTCGATGTGGTCGGGCCGATCGATCTGACACTGGGCGCGCAGCAGCTGGACGTGGAGCTCGAAGACGGCGAACAGGCTCAAGTGCGCAGCGTGTGTGCGAACGAGCTCGAACGTTATCTCGACGTGACGTTTCAAGGCGGCCAGAGCACGCCACCGGTGGGCAGGGAGATCGCGAGCCTGGCCCGTGTCGGTACGAGCGCCCGCAGCGTGCTCGAGCCTGGTGGTTGTCCGCTCGTGCTGCTGATCGCGCCGATGCCCACGAGTGAGCTACCCGTACGTCTGCGCTATCGCGTGGGCAAGCCGACACCTGCGCCTGCCACCGTGGGCGGCGGCACGATCGCGGTGACGAGCGAGCCCGTGGTGACGGCTGCGCTACCACGACAAGTGCGGCTCCAAATTGCGAGCGTGAGCGTTCGAGCCAACAATGGCGCGGGCCATGCGTGGGACGTGCTCGGCGGTGAAGCCGATCTCTTCGTGCGCGTCACGTCATTGGGCGAGGGCCGCGACGTCGACAGCACGCCAACGCGCGAAGACAGCAACGACGCGACCTTTGACCACTGGTTGCCGGGCGCGTTCCGCAGCGACACGTTTCCACTACGCCTTGCGATCTACGACAAGGACGTCACCACCGACGAGCTGATCGGTACGGTCGAGATCACGGCGGCGGCGGCGATGGGGCGCGGACGCGAGCTGATCCTTGAGGCGCACAGCCAAGACGACTCACCGGTTCGCGTGGGTACCTTGCGTCTCCGTGTCGAGGCGATTCCGTAGCGCTCAGCGCTGCGATTCGAAGCAGCCGATGTCGTCGCCGCCTTCGCAAGCTTGCACAAAGTACTGACGGGCACGTTCGCGATCGAGCGCGACACCTTCACCCGCCGCGTACATGTACCCGAGGCTGGAACAGCCAAGGGCTTCGCCTCCGTCACATGCGCGACGGAACATCGCGAGCGCACGCGCCGGATCGCGCGCTACGCCGGTGCCGATGCGGTACATGATGCCAACGTGCAGGCAACCTTCCTGATCGCCTCGCTCGCATGACTCGTTGTAGAGGGTCGCGGCACGCGCAGCGTCTTCGCTCACGCCACGTCCAACTTGGTACATGTACGCCAGCTGGTTGCATGCGTAGGTGTCGCGCTGATCGCACGCGCCACGTGCCAGGCTCACGGCACGGTCAACGTCCGACTCGGTGCCCCAACCGTTGTCGAGCATCGCCGCCAAATACCC
>JACZCZ010198667.1_pt1 | contig 25441 bp, 22 predicted proteins | sample 8641811 | NCBI WGS metagenome assembly JACZCZ01 (sample SAMN15324610, study PRJNA640507) | soil metagenome | isolation source: intercropping peanut in the first line | place: China: Luxin town, Laibin City, Guangxi Province | collected 2019-07-25 | depth 10cm m | reverse complement strand
GGAGATCCGCTCGAAGTCACCACTACGGCTGAACAGGTCTGGACCGGTGGCGTGCCTGCTGTCATGGCTTCGCGTCAGACAGCACTTCGCGATCGCTATCTCGAACGAGTGAGGAGCGGCACGGCACGCTGAGTACGGCATGGGTGACGCGTCTTCCGATTCGCTGGAGATCACGCGCTTGCTTCATCGCTGGAGCAGCGGTGATGCCGCGGCGGCAGACGCGTTGTTCCCGCTCGTTTACGGCGAGCTCAGGCGGATGGCGAAGCAGCGCCTTGCCCGCGAACGCAGCGATCACACACTGCAGGGCACGGCGCTGGTTCACGAAGCGTTCCTGCGTCTCTCGGGGCAGAGCAGCGCTTCGTGGCGCAACCGAAATCAGTTCCTGGCGCTCGCGTCGCAGATGATGCGGCGCGTGCTCGTCGATCACGCCCGCCAGCGTGCGGCAGCGAAGCGCGGCTCCGCCGAGCAGGCGCTGAGTCTCGACGACACGCGCGCTGCTTTCGAAATCGATGCAGCGTTCGCCGCAGCAGCTCAAGAGGAGATCCATTCCGATCAGCCACCCGGCATCGACGTGCTGGGAATCGATCGCGCACTCGAGGCGCTCGCGGTCATTGACCCGCAGCAGGCCCGTATCGTCGAGCTGCGCTACTTCGGCGGTCTGACGATCGAGGAAACGGCCGATGTCGTCGAGATCTCGCCCGCGACCGTGAAGCGAGAGTGGGCAATGGCTCGTGCCTGGCTGCGTCGTGAGCTGAGCGCTGCGGGCGCCAATGATCCGGTGAATCGCCGATGATGACCCCGGAGCGCTGGCAGCGAATCAAGACGCTGTTCAACGAGACCCTCGCGCTCCCGCGCGCGGAGCGCGACGCCTACCTCGAGAAGGCAACTGGCGGTGAAGCGCAGCTGCGCCTCGACGTCGAATCCCTGATCGCGGCGCATGACGAATCCGGCGACCCGTTCGAGCAGCCGCTGCAGGATGCCGTCGCGTCGGCTTTCGAAGCGGATGGCTTCAATGAGCCGAGCGGCCTGCGTGCAGGCTCGCGCATCGGTGCCTATCGCCTTACTGAACTCATCGGTCGCGGAGGCATGGGCGAGGTCTACAAGGCCGAGCGCGCCGACGATCAATATGAATCCGTTGTAGCCATCAAGCTCGTTCGCACCGACCACGACCCGGAGCAGGTCGCGTGGCGGTTCCGCTCGGAGCGTCAGATTCTCGCGACGCTCGAGCATCGGAACATCGCGCGACTGATCGACGGAGGCACGACGCGTGACGGCGTTCCGTATCTCGTGATCGAGCTCGTCCAGGGTGAACCCATCGATCGCTACTGCGAGGACAACCTGCTCGGCGTGAACGAGCGGATCCAGTTGTTCCTGCAGGTTTGCGCCGCTGTGAGCTTTGCGCACCAGCGGCTCGTCGTTCATCGCGATCTCAAGCCCAGCAATATCCTCGTGACAGCCGACGGTTCGGTGAAGCTGCTCGACTTCGGGATCGCGAAGCTGCTCGAGAAGTCCTCGCTGCCGAATACGAGTGACAAGACCGCCACTCAGTGGCGGGTCATGACCATCGAGTACGCGAGCCCGGAGCAAGTGCGTGGCGATACAGTCACCACGGTCAGCGACGTGTATTCGCTCGGTGTCGTGCTGTATCGATTGCTGACTGGTCATAGCCCTTACCGTTCGGGTGCGGACACCGTCGAGCGCGTCGCCGAGATCATGAGCGACTCCGCGCCGACGCGGCCGAGCGTTGCAGTCGGAGCCGATGCCGATCGGGCGACTGCCGCGAGGGATGCACCGCGGTCGATGGGTATCCGCCGTGTGCAGAAGAAGCTGCGCGGCGACCTGGACAACATCCTGCTGATGGCGCTGCGCAAGGAACCGCATCGGCGCTACTCGAGCGTCGATCAGCTTGCGGACGATCTGCGCAACTATCTGGAAGGCCAGCCGGTGCTGGCCCGGGGCGATGCATGGAGCTATCGCGCGGTGAAGTTCGTGTCGAGGCACAGGTTCGCGGTTGCGGCGGGTGTGCTGGCGATGCTGTCGCTGATCGCTGGTATCGTCATGACGACGTGGCAGGCGCGCATTGCGGCCGAGCAGTCACGAATCGCGCAGGAAGAGGCGCGCAAGCAGCGGGCCGTGCAATCGTTCATGACGGCGCTGTTCGACAAGAACACCCGGCTGCAGCCCGATGCCGCAAAAGCGCGGACCATGTCGGTGCAGGAGTTGCTCGTCACCGCCGGCGATCGTGTCCTTCGTGAGTTCTCCGATACGCCAGTCGTTCATGTGGAGGTGATGAATACAGTTGCGCGCCTTCTGCTCGACATCAACGAGTTCGATCGCGCGTCGACCCTCTGGCAGGAGTCGGTGCGAATCGCGCGTGAACAGCAACTGACGAGCAGCGACGGCTACGTGGAATCGCTGGTCGGTGTGGCAACAGCGTCCCGCCTGCTGGGCCGGGGCGAGGAAGCACTTGCGGCGCGAAACCAGGCGATCGCCGAACTGGACGCACGAGGCGACCGCGATTCGTTGTTGCGCGCTCGTGCGTTGACGACGACCGTGGCGCAGTTCGCACCCGACCCGGCGGAGGAAATCCGGATCATGCGCGACGGCGTGGCTTTGTTCGAAGCCCGCTATCCAGCGGAGCCTGCCTATTTTTCAGCTGTCTACTCGCTGGGACATCTGCTGCGGACCCAGGGTGACATGCAGGCGGCGCTGACGCGCTTTCGAGAGGCGACGGAGGTTTTCGAGCGCGCGAATTCCCGTGACTTCACCAACCTGGGCGCGAGCTACGCCTGGGCGGCGTTCTGCGAAATGCAACTCGGCCGGATCGACGAAGCGCTGCGCGACTATGAGAAAGGAATTGCCTTGCTGCGGCAGCATGCGGGCGACGCATCGATCTACACTCGCATTCATCTGGGGCTCTACGCGGACGCTTTGCAACAGTCGGGGCAGCTGGCGAAGGCAAAGGTCTATTTCGACGAGGTGTTGACGCCCGAAGCCATCGCGAAGCCTTCGTCGGTGGAATTCGACACGGCGGTTTATCGCGCCAACGGCTTGCTTCAGGAGGGCCGACCCCGGGAAGCGTTGGCTGCACTCGACCTGTTCAAGGATTCCTGGCTCGAGTTCGGCAAGCGATTCGTTCTCAATGGTGTTCAGTGGCTGACCGCCCGTGCACGTGCGCATGCGGAGCTTGGACGGTTCGATGCTGCGCGCCAGGATCTGGCCCTCGTGGGCGAGCTGCCGGCGTTCTACGGCGTGCAGGCAGCGAATCTCAGTGACTTCCTTTCGGGCGCGATCGATGTGGCGCTCAAGGTCGGTGATTTATCGATGGCGAAGGAACTGTTGTCACGACGCGAGTCCAGCACCGCACCGGCCGGCTTCGATGTGTCGTTCGTGGAGCTGTCGACATCAGCAGCGTGGTTGCACCTGCGACTGAACGATTCGCGCGCGGCACTGGCGGAAGCCGATGCCGCCCTCGCGCATCTGGATCAGCATGTCGGAAATGGTTATCCATTCGCGCGAGCCAGTGTATTGCACGTTCGCGGGGCCACGCTGCTTTCGTTAGGAGACGATTCGGCGGCGAGCGCGGACCTGCGGAAGGCCGCTGACCTGATGAAACCGCTGCACGCCGCGCAGAGTCCGGCGTTGGTCGATGTCACCCGCAGGCTGCAGCATGCGCAGAAGCGGATACCCGCCGGGTCGTGACGAGACCTCGAGAGAAAGAACTGAAGGGAGGGGGCGAATGAACCGTGTTGTGGCCCTGATCTGCGCTTGCGGACTCGTCACGAGTCCCGCCCGGTCCCAGTCCGATGCTCCCCCGGAACCGCCGCCTGTCACCGTCATTCATGCGGGCATGGTGCTTGCCGATCCTGGCGACGCTCCGCTCTCTCGGAGAACGATCGTCGTCACCGCGGGGAGGATCACAGCAGTCGAAGAGGGCTACCAGGAACTTTCGAAGTATGGCGGCGAAGCGACGCTGATCGATCTTCGCGATCGCTTCGTGCTGCCGGGGCTCATGGACATGCACAAGCACATCGCGATGCCGCTCGACGCCGATGCGCGGACCCTGTCCTCGGAGGCGCGACTGGCGCTGATGTCGTCGTCGGTCGCACGCAAGATCCTGCACGCCGGCGTCACGACGGTTCGCGACGTCGGCGACAACACCGGCGTCACTTTCGCCGTCCGGGATTCGATCAACGCCGGCGTCATCGAAGGGCCCCGGGTCTTCGCCGCTGGCCGGATCATCTCTCGGACAGGCGGTCACGGCACGGTGAAGCAGTCACCCGGCGAGCTCGCGTTCGTGCCTGGCGGTTGCGACGGGCCCGAGTCCTGCCGGCGCGTGACTCGCGAGAACATCGAGGCAGGTTCCGACTGGATCAAGGTAACTGTCTCGGGGTCCGGCGGCGAAGCCACCGGCCGGGCGAACGCCGAGCCGATCATGCTCCCCGAGGAAGTGAAGGCAGTGACCGAAGCCGCACGTCGTGCTCAAAGGCCCGTCGCAGCGCATGCGCATAGCACTGCTGCGATCAATCTCGCACTGGAAAGCGGAGCGCGGACGATTGAACACGGTGCGTACTTCGACGATGCATCGGCACGTCTGTTCAAGAAGCACGGCGCATACCTCGTGCCGACTGCCTATGTTGCGGAGTTCGTGAGCACGCAGCTCGAAAAGTTCGCCGGCATGCCGGGCCGCATGGACGCCGAGGGTTTGAAACGCTGGACTCAAGCTGCAATGGCCAATCCAGGCCGGGCGTGGCGGGCCGGCGTTGCCATGGGTATCGGCAGCGATTCGGGCAGCCTGAACGATTCGCACGCGACCGTTCGCGAGATGGAGTTGTTCGTCGCCGCCGGCGTTCCTGCGGCCGAGGCGATCAAGGCGGCGACCGTCAACAATGCAGACATTCTTGGACTGAGCTCGCGACTCGGCCGGCTGCATGCGGGCTATGACGCTGATCTGATCGCGGTGCAGGGGAGTCCGGTCGAAGACATCGCGCGACTGCGCGACGTCTCGTTTGTGATGAAGGCGGGGAAGGTGGTGAGGGGCGTCGTGGCAGGAAACTAGCTACCGACCCTCTTGCTGTGGGTCCGACTTTAGTCGGACGGCATGCCGAAGGCATGCTTCGCTGACGTCCGGCTAAAGCTGGACCCACAAGGGGAGGCCGCTCACGCCACCGACAGCTTCACGTCGATGTTGTTGCGTGTTGCATTCGAATACGGACACACGACGTGTGCGCGTTCCACCAGCGTCTGCGCGACTGAGCGCTCGACGCCCGGCAGCGTGACCTGCAGTTCCACTTCGATGCCGAACCCGTTGGGAAGCGGGCCGATGCCAACGGTGCCGCGAATGCTCGTGTCGGCGGGCATCGGTAGTTTGTCGCGGGCCGCAACGAATTTCATGGCGCCGAGAAAGCACGCGCTGTAGCCGGCGGCGAACAGCTGCTCGGGGTTCGTGCCGTCGCCGCCTGCGCCGCCGAGTTCTTTCGGCGTCGAGAGTTTCACTTCGAGTTTGCCGTCGCTGCTGGCTGCGCGGCCATCGCGGCCGCCGGTCGCAGTGGCCTGTGCGCGATACAGTACTTTCTCCAGAGCCATGAAATTCTCCTCGTCGGGTTTTGCGTAAGAACAGAAGCTTCAGCTCGCCGCCTTCACGTTCCAGGCCGCAACCTTGTTGCGCGCATCCTCGAGCATGCGATCCAGCGCGGCCCGGTCGTAGGCCCGTCCGCGCAGGATGACGGTGCGAATCGATAGTGTTGCACGAATGTCGTCGAGCGGATTGGCGTCCAGGATAACCAGATCTGCTGCCTTTCCGCGCTCCACCGAGCCGTAGCGATCGAGCAGACCGAACCACGCCGGCCCTGCGCGCGTCGCCGATTGCAGTGCCTGCGCGGGTGTGAGTCCTTTGTCGACGAACAGCGCGACTTCATCGTGCAGCCCGATGCCGGGATAGTTGAACGAATTCAGGAATCCGGCATCGGTGCCGGCCATGATCGTGACGCCCGCCTGCTGCAGCATCGGGATCACATCCGCGATGCGTTCGTAGCGGGCATGTCGCTGCTCGATCTGTTCCGCGTTCGCTTGTGCTGCTCGCTCGACGCGCCATGCGTAAGTCTTCTGCAGTCGCGGGCCGATGTAGGCCAGGTAGGCTTCGTTGCGATGATCGTCGCGGTCGAGGTAGGCGATGATGCGGGAGCCGTTCAGCGTCGGCGTGACGAACACGCCTTTCGACGCGAGATAACGATAGGCCTGCATCGCGGTCGCGCGATCGAAACTCTTGTCCAGTCGTTCGTTCGCCTGCTCGCGCGTGATTCGGCCGGCGCCGAAATCCGCTGCAATCACCGCCTCATCTTTCGCGCCGGCGTTGTAGGCGTATCCCAGGTGTTCGATCGAACTCAACCCCGCATCGACGGCCTGCTTCACCGTGATCGCCATCGGGATGTGACCCGACGTCTTGAGGCCTGCTGCACGGGCACGGGTCAGTGCGTAGAGGAAAAGATCCGGCTGCAGCGTGCTGTCCGTGATCTTCACGAAATCGACGTCGAGGGTTTTCAGTCGCTCGATCGCGTTGTCGGCATCGGATCGGGATCCCGTCTCGATCGTGCCTTTCCAGATCGGCTTGAGGCCTTCGATCTTCGGGCCGGAGCTGAGCAACGTCGGGCCGAAGAGCTCACCGTTCGCGATGGCGCGGCGCCAGTCCAGGACTTCGGCCGGCAGATCGCCGGATGCATCGCGGACTGTGGTGATGCCATGGGCGACATACAGCGGCAGCAGTGCCTGGTTCTCTTCGATCAGTTCCGGTCCGCCGCCGAAGTGAACGTGCATGTCCCAGAGTCCCGGAATCAGGAAGCGGTTTTGTGCGTCGATCGTTCTGGCGCCCGTCCAGTCCTTCGCGATGGCCGCATCCTTTCCCACTGCCACGATGCGATCACCCGAGAGGGCCACTGCCTGATCCGCAATCAGCCGCGCATGCTCGACATCGACGATCGTGGCATGCCGGATCACGATATCCGCAGGGCTCTGCGCAAGAACGGGAGAGAACCAGACAGTCGTCAGCACTGCGACCAGAAGTCTGCTCATCGCGGATACCTGCGCTCGTGGACCATCGGGCTCTGTAACGCCGATGGACCGGATTTGCAATCGCTGCCGTCCGCGGCTGGATGGGGCGGGGATGCTGTGAACAGCCGGCTGTTCACCTTGCGTCGACTATCGACCGGCGCTGGAGCGGTCTTCCGGTTTGATTTCGCGAAAAGCGACGCCTTCGATCACGTTGCTTTGTTCGTATCGCACGGGCGCCTGGCGGCGCGCCTGCCGCAATTTCCACCACAGATAAGTGCCGAATCCCAGGAAGACGGCCAGAGCGATCGCGAACACGACGACGGACATGGCGATCGCTGCCACGAGCACCACGCCGGTCGCGACGGCGGTCACTGCCTTCAGCAAAAGCCCCTGCGTGCGCGCGGCAAGGTTGCCTTGGTGTCCGAGCGTGGGGCGCTCCTGATCGAACTGCATCGAATTCCTCGTCGCTTCAACGGAGACAGTAGCTGAGCGCCCGAAGCCGGGCGCCTGTAATCGAGACTCATGTGGGGGCGACAAGTTCCAGTCCAAGCGCCCGGGCGCCGCAGAGTCGGGATTTTGCGGATTCAGACGCGCGGAGCGGTCAGGTCAGCAGAAGCCACTGCGAGGCTATCAGGGAAACCGATACGGCGACTGCTCCAGTCGCGAAGCGTGCTCGCGTGCTGCTGTCGCGGCCGCTGACTGTCCGTCCCCAGATCACGGGCCGAGTCAAAAGCAGGCCGAGACCCGTACCCGTGATGACGAGTATGACGACGTTGAACATCCGGTAGTACTCCGGCCCATTCGCGAGGCCCAGTGCCAGCCCGCCGATGACGCCGCCAACGGCGACGACACCACTCAGCATCGAGAACGACATGAGCGCGCCATGCCAGGAACGCCAGCCGGGATAGCGCTTGCGAAGCCGCGAGATTGCGACTGCGGCGATCATGCCGCAGGTGACGATCAGCGCGTACCAGTGAAAGGGGCGGGCGCTCCGGCCAGCGGCCAGCAGAATCGCGGCGAGTCCCGTGATCATCAGCGCGACATACATCCATCCGAGAACGACGTGCCGTCGATCGCCCTTGCGCATGGCGAAGATCACCGTGCCGATGATCATGGCCGCAAGCGCCGCGAAGATGTGAACGAGGGACAGGCCGGACATGCGTGAGACTCCGCCAAGAATGATGCGAGCTGATTCTGGTCCCGTAGCGGCGCTGCCACAATGAGGTTGCGACGGACGACGACGGGTGACGATGAGCGGCGGAATGGTGCCGTACGGCCCCCGGGACTCGACGATCCCGCGGCGACGGGGGCAGAATCGACGCCACGGCCACGATGGCAAAGTCCAACCACAGCGGGGTGGGGGGTTCCTTTGACAATCAGCTTCATCGATCCGCCGAACGTGCGGCACCTGGGCGAGCTCGCTTCGCTGAAGAAAGCGATTCTCAGTCACTTCGACGGCGATTCCGGGCTGCGCTTTCATTCGGACGAGGATCGATGGCAGGCCATCCTCAGACACTACGATCGCACGCAGCGTCTGCTCATCGCGGGGCAGATCCGCGAGCTCCTTTCGCGCGACGACGGCTTCGTCCTCGCTTTCTGGGACAAGCACTCCGACTACTTCGGCTTCGAGACGGCCGATGAGGTGCGCCAGTACCTGAGCGGGAAGTTGCGGCTGTTCGAGCAGGACTCGCTCAGCGGCTCATCAGTGCAGGAATCAGAACCGCAGCCATGACCAGGATGAGGATCGCGAGCACGATCCACACGATGATCGACGTCCTGTACTTGATGTGCGGCGTGGCTGCGACGATATCGGGATAGTCGGACTCGAAGATCCGTTTGCCCTTCGCGGCGAGCATCAGGTACAGGATGTACGCGTTGATGAGCGTACCCAGCGGAAAGCCCAGCAAACCGATACACGCCAGCACGATCGTCGCGGTGCGAGCCCAGGGCTGATAGCGGCGTATTCCGCGGGCGACCGCTGCGAACAGCACTGCCATCACCAGGTAGATGGCCATCAGGGCTGAGCCCAGGTTTCCAAGCCCCGCGCCGCTGGACGCGCCTACGAGGAAGAGAAGTCCCGCTCCACCGAGGAAGAATGCACCGAGGTAGTAGAGCACGCCGATCGAGCGGATCGACGCCTCGTGCTTGATGTGCTCCTGCCGGATCTGTTCCATCTCCGAGGTCGCGCCGGAGACATCTTCGACTCGCGCTGTGGGCGGGGCGTAGGGATTGGGTTCGGCGTTCACGACGGCCCTGCGCAGGCGGATCTGCCTGCTTGTTGTTATTGGTATGGGGCGATAGTAGTCGCTACCTGTGTCCTCGGAAAGGACCCTCCCGGAATAGACCGCGGAGAATTGGTGGGCCCGGCAGGATTCGAACCTGCAACCAAGGGATTATGAGTCCCCTGCACTAACCGTTGTGCTACAGGCCCACGGGTCGCCCCCGGATCGTGGTGAGTCGCCGGGACTTATGGTGTTGTCCGAAAGACGCGGGTGAGATTGCGGCGCGGATTCTAGCAGCCGGCAGCGTCATCCCGCAGAAACAATCGGCGATCGGGCGGCAAACATATTCCGCGAGCGACCGCAAGGGACTTTCGGAAGGTGCCACGGTGGTTGCGCGGCGCATTTGGCTGCAGATTGCGTCGCGTCGGCGAACTCCACCCCCGCTGACGGTGAGTGGTGCGTCGACGCGACGCCCGATCTCGCGTGAAAACCGCGGTTGCATCGGGCGAGCAACGCCATTGGTATGCGCGCCACGGCGCGGCGGTGACAACTCCCCGCGCGGATTTTTTTCGCAGGTATGTGACTTCGATGTGACGTCGTAACTGCCGGAAATATTTCGAGCGAGTGCAGATATCCACAGAAGCGGTGGAAAACTTCTGGATAACACGCGCTTGACTTCGCATTTCTCCGGCGGATCATTGCGTCTGCGTTGCATTGATCGTTCTGTGAACAGCAAGCGCGCCCGAGATTCGCAAGCTGACGCAGCCCTTCCTGTCAAGCATGTCGATGTCGAGATTTCGTCACTGGAGGATCCAAGCGATGGCGTCACTCATTCGACCCGTGCCCGGCAATACCAACGATCGTGCAGCGACTGAAGCGATCGCGCGCGAGATGGACACGGACGTGGAGCTCGTGAAAGAAATCTACGACGAAGAACTCACCACGCTCGCCAGTGACGCAAAGATCACGCAGTTCCTCGGCGTGCTGACGAGCCGGCGCGTGAAGTTGCGATTGCGCAAGCATTGACCACCGCTACGCGGAGTGACAGACGGCCCCTGTGTTCTTTTCGTATTGCCTCCCCGTCATGCCCCCTTAACCTGCTGAGGTCTCCCGGCTGCGTCCGAACCGGTGGTGTCCGCAGATCACCGGCTCTCGCCGTCGGCGACGATTGTTCCGTGCAACGACGCCGGAACAGGGATTCGCCTCGCGGCATTGCTGTCGCGTTGTTCTTGCCGGCAAGTCGTGGTCCGGAGGCGTCGATGTACTCAGACACAGGCATCAGGGCAGCGCGAAGGGTCAAGGGCGCTGCGCGCCGGACCGCGCGAGCGTCCGATCGCATCCTCATCCTGACTTCGGGGCTCGGGTTCGGTCACGTCCGTGCCGCGCAGGCCATCGAGGCGGCACTGCTGCAGCAGCAGGTCAAGGTCCGGATGCTCGACTTGTGGTCGCTGATCAATCCCGGCGCGGCGAGCATCATTCACCAGACGTATCTGCGGCTCGTGCAGGAGTATCCGGAGCTGTACGAGCGCCTGTATCAGCTCGACGAGCACACGTGGCGACAGATCCTCGAGAGCGAGGAGGGGCCTCCGGCGTCCGTGCTCGAAGTGCTCGAGTTGATCTCGCAGATCGCATCGAATTCCGTGGCGGAGAACAAAGGCGTGCAGTACGCCTCGGACCGACTGCTGCTGTCGATGCTCTACACATCGCTGCCGTACGACCGCGCAAGTCTTGCGGGCAACGGAGTGCGTGCACGATTGGCGCTGATCAAATGGTCATGGCTGCGCATGCGCAAGCGGCTCGGTTCCGTTGCAGCATCGTTCGCGCCCGATCTCGTGATCAGCACGCAGATGATTCCTGCCGCGATGATCTCGTCACTGCGGACTGGTCGCCGGCTCAACGTGCCGCATGTCGGAGTGCTTACGGACTACGGACTGCATGATTTCTGGCGCCAGCCGGGCATCGATCGCTATTGCATCGCGCACCACTCGCTCGTGGACGAGCGTGATCCTGATTTCTCGCGAGTGACGGCAACGGGTGTGCCGCTGATGCCCGGCTTCGTGCACCCGCTGCCGCAACTGGAGGCGCGTCGACAACTGAAACTGGCTGTGGATCGCCCGGTCGTTCTGATCCTGGGTGGCGGTCTGGGGTTGAGCGTCGATGCGATCGCATCGCGCCTGTTGCAATCGTCTCTGGACGCGACGCTGATCGTCATGCCGGGACGAAATGCGCAAGCGCGCTCCGCGCTGGCCGCGCAGGCACCGATGGGGCAGCAGTCCGATCGGTTGCACATTTGCGGCTGGACGGATCGCATGGATGTCTACATCCGCGCCGCCGACGTCGTCGTCGGGAAGCCGGGAGGCATCTCGGTCGCGGAAGTGCTCGCATGTGGGCGCCCGCTGTTTGCGACGCGTTCGCTCGGCGGACAGGAAGGATTCAATGTGCGCTTTCTCGAGAGCAATGACGTCGGGGCGCTGGTCAGCGACAGCGATCTTGCCGGCCGGATCGAAGCGGCAATCGCACAGCCGGAGCGGCTCGCCGACATCCAGCGGCGTGCATGGGCGCTGGGCTCGCGCGATGGAGCGTCTCGAATCGCTGAACTCGCGCTCGACTACATCGCGCGCGAACGCACGCACACGTCGCAGCACCTGCAATGAAAGCGGCTCATCGCATCGCACGAAGAGTGCTGGGCTGGGTAGATGGCTGGTACTACCGTCGCAATCAGCTGCGAACGCTCGGGCCAGTGCTGTTTCTCGGAACGGATCGCTATCACGGACCGGAGCTGCGCTTCGAGGATGGCACGCTGCTGCGCGACAACGACGCGATCGGCAAGCTGCACTTCAACAATGCGAGCATCGCGGCACTCGGCGAAGGCTCGATGCAGCGCGTCGGTTTCCGGTTCGCGAAGCTGATGCGCGAGTCGCTGCGCCAGCTCAAGGAGGCGGCGGATGTCGATCCGGCATTGCGCGAAGTCCAGGTCTTTCAGGGTGTCACGTGGATTCCCGCGCACGGTGAAGTCGTGGGATTCGTGAGTACGCCGATGCCGCGCGACTGGCGGACCCGGCTTCTGACCGCGCATTTCCGGATGCTGTCGTGGGTATTTGCGCCTGCCGCCCGGATTCGCGATCGGGGTGACACCGAGCCTCGCTTGTACTGGCTCACGCGCGACGCACTCGCGAAGAACGTACGCAAGCTCAAGCGAGAGCCTGGGGCGGCGACGTGAACGCAAGCAACGGTTCGATCTACCTGACCTTCGACGATGGACCCGACGAAGAGTGGACGCCACGCGTCCTGGACGCATTGGCGGAGGCGCGTGCGCGTGCCACGTTCTTCGTCGTGGGTGAATTCGTGCGGCGCACGCCGGCGTTGTTGCGAAGAATCGCTGCTGAAGGACATGACATCGGCAATCACACGCACAATCATCGTCATCCCTGGATCATGAGTGACCGTGCCGCGCGCGAGGCAGTCAGGGTGGGAGCGGAGATCATTGCCGAGACGATCGGCCGGCTGCCGCGGTTCTATCGCGCACCGCACGGGCGCAACCGGCGGTGCATGACCCAGGAAGCGGAGAAACTCGGCGCTTGCTGCATCGGATGGGATCTCAGTGCGGTCGACTGGGGGCCGTTCGGAACGGCGCCGAAGATTGCTGCCCGACTGAACCGGGCAGAAAGCGGGGACATCCTGCTGATGCACGATGGCCGCAATCGCCATAACCGCCCGGATGAGCTGATGCGCGTGCTGCCCGGATTCCTCGACGACCTGGCGACCCGGAAGGTGTCCTGTCACATCCTGGGGACCGAGTTCGTCAGATAGGGGACGCCGGGCGCCTGTCTGTGGCTACAATGCAGCGGTGGCGGAGTCGCCGGCTGCGCCCTTACAACATTCCGAAAAGAACAGAAGGCAGGGGCGCTCGATGGCCAGCAATGCGGATTCGACGACGCAGGGTGTCGACAAGAAGCATCGCCGCGTGATTTTCGCGTCGTCGCTCGGCACCGTGTTCGAGTGGTACGACTTCTATCTGTACGGCTCGCTGTCGGCCGTCATCACGAAGCAGTTCTTTTCCGGCGTGAATGAGACCACGGGTTTCATCTTCGCGCTGCTGGCCTTTGCGGCCGGCTTTTTCGTCAGGCCTTTCGGGGCGCTGCTGTTCGGCCGCCTGGGCGACATGGTGGGCCGCAAGTACACGTTCCTCGTGACCATCGTGCTGATGGGTTTGTCCACGGCGCTCGTCGGGCTGCTGCCGAGCTACGCGTCCATCGGCGTAGCGGCGCCGATCATCCTCATCACCTTGCGATTGTTGCAGGGACTGGCGCTGGGTGGCGAGTACGGCGGCGCAGCCACGTACGTTGCCGAGCATGCGCCCGACGGCAAGCGCGGTCTCTATACGAGCTGGATCCAGACGACAGCGACGCTCGGGCTCTTTCTCTCGCTGCTCGTGATTCTGGTCTGCCGTGTGACCCTGGGCGACGCATTCGATGTCTGGGGCTGGCGTATCCCGTTCCTCGTGTCGATCGTGCTGCTCGCGATCTCCGTGTACATCCGGCTGCAGCTGCAGGAATCGCCGGCGTTCATGGAAATGAAAGCCGAAGGCAAAGTATCGAAGGCGCCGTTGACCGAAGCGTTCGGCCGGTGGAGCAACATGAAGATCGTGCTGCTCGCGCTGCTCGGTGCGACCGCCGGACAGGCAGTGGTGTGGTATGGCGGGCAGTTCTATGCGCTGTTCTTCCTCGAGAAGATCCTGCAGGTCGATGCGAAGGCGGCGAACCTGATCATCGCGGCGGCGCTCGTCATCGGCACGCCATTCTTCATCGTGTTCGGCGCGCTGTCCGATCGCATCGGTCGCAAGTCGATCGTGATGGCGGGCTGCATTCTGGCCGTGCTCACGTACTTCCCCACGTTCAAGGGACTCACGCATTTCGCGAACCCGGCGCTGGAGCGCGCCGTGGAGACGGCGCCAGTCGCGGTGATCGCCGACCCGGCGGACTGTTCCTTCCAGTTCGATCCCGTGGGCAAGAAGGCCTTCACCAGTTCCTGCGATGTGGCGAAGTCGTATCTCGCGAAAGCGGGCGTGCCTTACGAGAACGAGGCGGGTGCGCCCGGCTCCGTTGCCAGCGTGCGCATCGGTGCTGGAGACACAGGTCATGTGGTGCAGTCGTTCGCGGGCGGACAGTTGCCGAAGGCCGACTTCAAGCCGGCAGCCGATGCGTTCGCGGCCAATCTGAAGGCCGCGTTGAATACCGCGGGCTATCCGGCCAAGGCCGATATGACGCAGTTGAACTATCCGATGGTGATCGTGCTGTGCACGTATCTCGTCATTCTGGTGACGATGGTGTATGGACCGATTGCCGCGTGGCTGGTCGAGCTGTTCCCGACACGCATCCGCTATACGTCGATGTCGTTGCCCTATCACATCGGCAACGGCTGGTTCGGTGGCTTCCTGCCGGTGACTTCGTTCGCGATCGTCGCGGCGACGGGCGATATCTACAACGGCCTGTGGTATCCGATCGTCATCGCCGCGATGACTGCGGTGATCGGCACGCTGTTCCTGCGGGAGACGGTGGGGCAGCCGCTGGCGAAGTAGGGGACAAGGGCAAGAGAAGACCCCCTTCCTGGCCTTCCCCCGCGGTAGCGGGGGAAGGAATCAGAGTCGGAAACGGAGTCAGCGCTGATATTGGATTTCCCTTCCCCGCTGGGCTCCTCAGATAACCCGTTGCTCCTTCAACGCTGCTCTCTGCCCAGCATCAAGCGCAAGCAACTCCTCCAGAACCTCATCCGTGTGCTCCCCCAGCTTCGGCCCCGCCCACTGCGTAGCGCCAGGCGTCGCCGAGAGCTTCGGCAGGATCGCAGGGATCTTCAGCGACTGACCGCCGATGTCGACCGGCTCAAACAACTCTCGCGCCTGAAAGTGGGGATCCGATGCCATGTCGGCGACGCTGTAGATCGGGCCGCCAGGGACGGAAGCATCATCGAGCGTCTTCAATACGACAGTCGATTCATTCGCGCGCGTCCACGCCGAGATCACATCGTCGATTTCCTTCTCGTGTTGCACGCGTCCGGCGTTGTTCGCGAAACGCGGGTCCTGCGCCATGTCGGGCCGACCGAGCGCACGCATCAGACGCTGAAACAGCGAATCGCCATTCGCGCCGATGACCACGTACTTCCCGTCGGAACATATATATGTGTTCGAAGGCACGATGCCGGTCAGCGTCGAGCCCGACGGACCGCGCACCACGCCGGCTCCGTCGTATTCCGGCACGATGCCTTCCATCAGATTGAAAACGGATTCATAGATCGCGACGTCGACGGTCTGACCCGAGCCGGCGCGACCTCGTGCAATCAATGCAAGCAGCACTCCCAGCACGGCGTGCATCCCCGCAAGCGTATCGCCGAGAGAAAGATTGGGGCGCACCGGCGGGCGATCCGGAAAACCATTGATGTGCCGCAGGCCACCGATCGCTTCGCATACCGATGCGAATCCGGGCTTCGACGAATACGGTCCCGTCTGTCCATAGCCCGAGACGCGCGTGTAGATCAGTTCCGGTCGCAGCGCTTTCAGGTCGGCTGGACCCAGACCCCATTTCTCCATCGTGCCCGGTTTGAAGTTTTCGACGAGGACATCGCACTTGCCCGCGAGCTGCTTCGCGAGCTCGCGACCCCGGGCTGTCTGCAGGTCGATCGTCACCGATTTCTTGTTGCGGGCGAGGCTGTACCACCACAGCGACGTTCCATCGCGGAGTACGCGCCAGTTGCGCAGCGGATCGCCGCCGGGAGGCTCGATCTTGATGACCTCGGCGCCGAAGTATCCGAGCATGCAGCCGGCGAACGGCCCGGCCAGGAGCTGGCCCATTTCGAGGACGCGGATACCTTCGAGCGGTCGCGGTGCGGTCATGGTCCAAGGATAAGGGCGGTCGGGAACGAGAACCAGCGCACACTTTGGTCACCCACCTACATACTTCAGTGAGGGGCGGGTGGCAGGATCGACGCTCTATAGGGGCGTCGAAAGCCGGCTCGATGAACTCGCCCGAAGGCAACAAGACCGCAATCGCCGTCACCCCGGCATCCAGTGCCGAGGCGCCTCCCCGTTTTCGTCCCGGCATGGCAGCGCGAGTCGCGCTCGGCTTCGCCGTGATCGCTGTTGCGATCTTTGCCGCCAATCTCGTGACCCAGGAAAGCACCCGCAATGCGCGTGATCGCATGCGGCAGCTCGTTGTCGAGCATGAGCCTGTTGCGCGGGCGACCGAGTCACTCGCGAACGCGGTATCGGTGTACGAACGACTCGTGATGGATCGCACCGAGCGCGGTTCGGGTTCGATCAAGACGGTCGAAGTAGCTTCGCAGAACGTGGCCGATGCCGCTTCGCACTATCTCTCGCTGGCTCATTCCCAGAGCACCGATCGCGCACTGCTCGATGAGTTTTCCTCCGAAGTCGAAGACTTCCGTCGCGCCGGCAGCGATCTGGTACGGACGAGCACTTCGCAGACGACGCGACTGAAGAACTACTGGGCGCGGCTGCGTGAACTCGAAGAGACCCTCAATGCGCCCCAGGATAAGGCCGCGAGGTTCGCAGGCGGCGTATTCGCGAGCGAACACCTGCTGGAATTGTCGAAGCTGCTTGCGGTCGTGCGCGAGCGCGTCAGTGCAGGGACACCTGTCCGCAACGACGATGGATTGCGCCAGATCGTCGCGAGCGAATCAGCGTTCGTCCGGGCGTTGCAGCAACATCGGACGGCGCTTGTCCGTGCGCACGGCGAAGCGTGGGTCACTGACGTGACCGACCGCTTTCGTGCATTGCTCGCCGTCCGCCGGTCCATCTTCGATGGCGCAGCGGATATGGAACATCAGTCGGCTGCATTCCGGGACAAGGGCGTGGCGTTGTGGGCGAAGGTCCTGACGCAGCTCGTGACGCCAGCGCGCACCGCGCTGGCGAATGCCGATCGGCTGGCTTCTGAAGCCTCGCTCGCCGCGGATCGCGAACTTCAGCTCGGCAGCGTGCTGGTCCTCATCCTGCTGCTCGCCGTTTCGCTGGTCACTGTGACCAGCGTGACCGCGCCGGTCCGGCGATTGACTGAAGCCACGCGGCGGCTTGCTGCGGGCGCTACTGCAACGCGGGTGCCTCGAGGCGGCGTGCGGGAGCTCGACACTCTCGCCGCTGCCTTCAATCAGATGGCCCAGCAACTCGAGCAGGCGCAGAACGAAGTTCGGCGGCACCAGCTGGAGCTCGAATCGCGCGTCACGGAGCGCACGCGAGAGCTGCAGTTGCTGGCTCATCATGACCCGCTCACGCAGTTGCCGAATCGGCGCCGTTTGTTCGCACACTTGCAATCGCTGCTCGCTCACTCGCAGGCGCCAGGGGCGCGCGTTGCACTCTTGTTCATCGACCTCGACAACTTCAAGACGATCAACGACAGCCTCGGCCACGAGTTCGGCGATCGGGTCCTGCAGGCTGTCGGCGAACGTCTGCGTCAGAACCCGGTGTTCTCCGGCGCTTTCGCCGCGCGATTGGGTGGCGATGAGTTCACAGTCGTCTTCGATGGTGTCGACAATGTCGATGCGCTCTGCACGTCGGTGCTGGAAGCCTTCCAGTCTCCGCTGTCGGTATTCGGTCGCGAGCTCCGTCTGAGTGTCAGTGTGGGGGCGAGCTTGTTCCCGGGCCATGCGACGGACGGCCCATCGTTGCTGCGCGCTGCTGACATCGCGTTGTTCCATGCGAAAGAGGCGGGTCGCAATCGCTGGAGTATCTTCGTGCCCGAACTGCTCGAAGTCGCTTCGAGCCGGTTCCGCACCGAGCAGGCGTTGCGCCGCGCGATCGAGCGGGGCGAGTTCGAGTTGCTGTACCAGCCTGAAGTCTGTCTCGAGACGTTCACGACGCCGCTGGTCGAGGCCCTGATCCGCTGGCACCGACCCGATGGCCAGGTCCTGACACCGGGCGATTTCCTCGGCGTCGCCGAGCGGTTCGGCCTCGTCATGGAAATCAGTGACTGGGTGCTCCGGACTGCGATCCAGGACGTTGCGCGGCTGCGCCGGGATTCCTGGCCGACCGCGCGAGTGGCGATCAACGTGTCGGCGCACCAGTTGCTGACTGCGGATTTCGTTGCGCGGTTGCGAGTGCTGCTCGAAGAGTACGCGGTGCCGGCGCATTGCATCGAGTTCGAGCTCACCGAGAATGTTCTTCAGACGGGCGTAGGCACGATCGCCGTCCTGCACCGCCTGCGCGAACTGGGTGTCAGCATCGCCATCGACGATTTCGGTATCGGCTACTCGTCGCTCACATCGCTCGAACAGTTGCCGCTCACCCGCGTGAAGATCGATCGCAGCCTCGTCGCGAGCATCGACAGCGGTGGTTCACGTTCACCCGCGATCGTTCGCTCGATCATCGGCTTGAGCCGGAGCCTCGGACTTCAGGTGACCGCCGAAGGCGTCGAGCGTCCCTCGCAGATGGCGCATCTCTGCAACGATCGCGGTGTGCAGATGCAGGGCTACCTGATCTCCCGCCCGTTGCCGATCGCTGCCGTTGCGGGTTTCGCCCACAACACGCCCCTCCTGCTGCGTGAACTGGTGCAGTCCCTCCCGCCGGTCGCTGACATCGAGAGCACCGGCACCGTCCGCGCCCTGCGCAGCGCAGTGCGCAACCGCAAGGAAGCCGACGGCTAGCGCCCCCTGTGGGTCCCACTTCAAGGGGACGTAGGCCCGCTCGCTTGCGCGATGACGTCCGGCTTGAAGCCGGACCCACAACACGAAGCGCATCCGGCCTGGCTGGCTTGACGGAACCGCAACGGCAGGCGCCGAGTTTCTGCTTACAGCCGCCGGGCGCAGCGGGGGTCCAGGTGCCGCAGAATCAGCTTCTTACCAAGGTCAACGGGGCGTGGGTGCCTCTGCTCGCGATCGTGCTGATCGTCGGGCTGCTGTGGGCAGCCAAGGCTGTGCTGCTGCCGCTCGCGCTCGGGATCATCCTCGCGTTTACCCTGTCGCCGCTCGTACGCCTGTTCGATCGCATGCGTCTGCCGCGGTTTCTCGGCGTGGCGCTCACGATGTCGATCGCGCTGGGTGCGGTCGGCGGCATCGGCTATGTCGTAGCCGGACAGTTCGCGGACTTGTCGACGCAAGTCACGCGCTACACCTCGTCGATGCGCGCGAAGGCCGCCGATCTGCGACCAGGCAGCAACGAAACTTTCCGCCAGTTGACACGCACCGTCGATCGGGTCACCGAGCAGCTCGACAGCAACGTGGCGGAACAACGGGCAGCACAGCCCGTGCGTGTGGTTTCGCCCCGTCTCACACCGATGGAACGTGTTCGCGAAGCGGCCGTCGCCATCTTCGAACCGGTCGCGAGCGCAGTCATCGTGCTCGTGCTGGTCGCATTCATGCTCGGGCAGCGCGAGGATCTGCGTGATCGACTCATCCGGCTGACAGGCGCCGGCAACGTCATCGTGACGACGCGACTGCTCAACGAAGCAGCACAGCGTGTCAGCCGCTATCTCGTTGCGCAAACGCTCGTGAACATCGGGCTTGGCGCGCTCGTGGCCGTCGGCTTGTACTGGATCGGCGTGCCCTACGCGGCTCTATGGGGCGGGGTCACCGCCATGCTGCGTTTCGTGCCGTATGTCGGTACGTTGTTGTCCGCTCTGCTTCCGGCCCTGCTCGCCTTCGCGATCTTTCCGGGATGGACCGAAACACTGCAGGTGCTCGCGATGTTCCTGGTGCTCGACATGGTGACCGGCTACTTCATCGAGCCGTTGCTGTTCGGTCGGCGCACGGGGGTGTCGTCTTTTGCGCTGCTGGTATCCGCGCTGTTCTGGATCTGGGTCTGGGGTCCGATCGGCCTGCTGCTGTCGACGCCGCTTACCGTCTGCATCGCTGTGCTCGGGCGCCATGTGTCGTCACTGCGATTCCTTGCAATTCTGTTCGCCGACGAGCCGGCATTGTCGCCGCATGTTCGCTACTACCAGCGGCTGTTGGCGCGTGACGAAGACGAGGCCCATGCGCTGGCAATGCGCATGGTCGCGGAGACGGGTCCGGTGAACGCCATGGACGAAGTCCTGATCCCAGCGCTGCAACTGGCGGAGCAGCACCGCGCGCAGGACGAGATCACTGCGGAAGACATGGACTTCATCCTCGAGGCCTCGGGAGAAATCGTTACGCAGATTCGCAGCCGGCAAAAAATCCCGCCCGAGGCAGGCGCGCAGATCCTCATGCTCAGTGCGAGCTCGCGCGCCGACCGGATCGTTCTTGGGATGCTTGCCGCGGCGATGGAAGCGAGCGGCCGCGCAGTGGCGGTAATGGATCAGGATCACGACATCGAGAGCACGATCTCCCAGGTCATCGCTGAACGATCCGACCTGACATGCATCGTTGCGATTTCACTCGCGCACGGTTCGGAAGTTCGCAACTACTGCCGGCGACTGCGTGCATCGCTGCCGATGGCGAGGTTGCTGGTGCTGCGACCGCTGACGTCAGCGCAGAACGCCGAGCGTTCCGTCAGTCGAATCAAGGAGGCGGGGGCCGATCGAGTAGCGATCAGCATCCAGCAGGCGCTGCAGGAGGCAGACGAGCTTCTGAAGCTCGAAGATCGAAGCTCGCCGCGCGGCGAAGTTGCGCGGCCCCTGGCGTTCTCAGAAGGTGTTTCGCACGCCTGAGTCGGCTTCCGAATCGCCGAGCACTGCGGGATCGTCAGGCGCGCCGATGCGGGCGAGCCAGCCGTCGGTCTGCTGTGCATCGCCACTACGCAACCACGCAAATACAAGACTGTGCCAGAGCACGCGCTGTACGTAGCCGCGGGTTTCGTTGTACGGGATGTTCTCGATCCAGATGTCCGGGTCGAGCGCTTCGGCCGGCAGCCAGCGTGCTGCGGCGTTAGGGCCTGCGTTGTAGCCAGCCAGTGCGACCGCCGTCTGTCCACCGAAACGATCGAGCAGGATTCGCAACTGCCCGGCGCCAAGCGTTACGTTGGTCGAGGGATTGAACAGATCCGTCGGGGAAGGGCGCGGTCGTCGCCATCGCTGTGCGGTCGTGCGTGCAGTGGAAGGCAGGAGCTGAAGCAGGCCGTATGCGCCGGCAGACGACACGGCGTCGGGACGATAGAGGCTTTCCTGCCTGAGCACGCCGTAGATCAGATCGGGCGGTACACCCATCGCCTTTGCCGCGGTACGCACTTCCTTGTCGTATGGCTGCGGATAGAGCAGCGTGTAATCGTTGAATACCCGCAGTTGTGTGGCCGTGGACACGGCGACATCGAACCATTGCCAGTCGGCAGCGAGATGGATCGTCTGTGGCCGCGAGGTCTCGATGAGCGAGTCGTAGCCGTATTGCCATTCGGTGAACGCTTCGCGCCGCATGTTGGTGAGCAGCAGTTCGCGCGAACGCACAAACGCCGGCAGCTGGCTGATCTCCTTCACCTTCGCCCGATCGAGCGGCAGTTTCTCCGGATGCGGTTTCATCGCACGATCGATGCGCGCTGACGCCATTGCGGCGTAGTAGTTGTCGTTGGGGATGACGGATTCGTACAGCTGACGCGCGGCGTCGCGATCGTGCCTCTCGTCCGCTGCGCGTGCAGACCAATAGCGCCATCGCGGCGTGTCCCGCAGCTCGTGCGGCATCGCGGCGATCGCGCGCTCCACGCGTTTCCAATCGTTTGCCCATAGCGCCGCGCGTGCATGCCACTCGAAAGTCGATTCATCGAAATCCGCCGGCCTGGCCTTGTCGAAGAAATCGAGCGCGGCCGGGTCGCGATTCCATGCGAGCGGAGCCGCGAGCGCAAGCGCGTAGCGACTGGCGCTGGCTTCATCGAGCTGTCGTGCGCGAACGAGGGAGTCGTAGCGTGCAACCGCGCCGTCCCGGTCGCGGCGCACCAGCAACTTCCAGCCTGCGAACAGCGCGTCGGGATCCACGGGCGTGGTCGGTGCGCCGATGACCGTATCGATGCCCCGCTGCGGGTTGTCGAGAATCGCGGCCCATTGCAGATACGGACCAGCCTTTGCCGCGGGAAGCTGGGCGATGATCTGTCGCGCGAATGCGGGTGTGCCCTTGTCGAGCGCGAGGCGCACGCGCTGCTCGATGAGAGCAGGTGTCAGAGCGTCACGCGCGCGGAGCCATTCAAATGCCGTTTCACATTCGGGAAGGCTCTGCGGCGTCAGCCATTGTGCGGCGATGTCCGAAGCCAGGCCTTCGGTGCGGCCGAGTTCGATGCGCGCCGTGAAGCTGTTGCAGCGGAGTGCATCGGTGGCCGAGGCGTCGCGATAGTGATCGAGGAAAAGTGGCCAGCGTCGGCGCTTGGCCAGATTCTCGAGCCACGCACGTCGCAGTTCGCGCGTGACCGGTTCGCGATCGTAGTAGGCGAGGAATGTTGCGGCGCGCTGATCGACGGAGTCGAGGGCATCGGTCCCGTTCGTGAGTGCCTGCCGGATCCGGGCGGCCTGCAGATACGGATAGAGCGGGTACGTTTGCAGCGCCTCGCTGTCGGGTCCGACGGGCGCTGTGCTTACGCTGCTGGCGCGGCTATACGCCTGCGTAAAGAGGGCACGTGTGTCCTTGAACGGATCGTCGGCACTCGATGCGGGTGTCGTGAACCAGAACAGCGGAAGCGATGCCGCCGCACAGCGGCGCAGGAAGGAACGTTCAACGGGCATGATCGAAGGGTAACGGGCCAGGCGCGGGCGCGCCATGTGGATGATCGCCTATACCGGGCCGGTACGGAACTGCCCGACAAACCGCGGCGTTGCTACGGTCCCCGGGGCAGGGCTTTCGCAATGGACATTCTGGACTGGTTCGCGGGCGAATCGACGATCATCCGGCCGATGGATGCGCTGCTGCGAATGCTGATCGCGGTGATATTCGGGGCGCTCGTCGGCTTCGACCGGGAGCTGCGCAACAAGCCCGCCGGATTGCGCACGCATATCCTCATTTCGCTCGCGGCCGCGCTGTTCACGCTCATCACATTCGAACTGCATGGGGAAATTCTTCGGCAGGGCGGAGACCGGGTGACTGCCGACCCGATCCGCATCATCGAGGCGGTGACCGCGGGTGTGGCCTTCCTGGCCGCCGGAGCGATCATCCAGAGCCGCGGCAACGTGAAAGGCCTGACGACGGGCGCGAACATGTGGCTCGCCGGGGCACTCGGTGTCGCCAGCGGTGCCGGCTACTACTTGCTGGCGACCGCAGGCGCGATTTTCGCGCTGATCGTGCTGACGCTGCTGGGGCAGCTCGAAGCGAAGCTGAGCCGCTCCAGGAACGGCGATGGGGACGACGATTCCGATAAGGGCTCGTCGCCCCGGCAGCGCAGACCCCGCTGAACCGGGGTCGCGGGTCGCGTCCGAATCCGGCGAGTCGTGAGATACCGAGCACGCTAAGCTGGTAGCTCAGTGCAATGGCGACTGGCCAGTAGCCAGCCGCCTCGCCTCCGGAGTCCTCATGTCTCACATCGAACACGCTGTGATTGCCCCCGGCGCCGATCTGCGCATCGCCTTCGCGAACGTCTTCGGCGACACGTACGAAGCCGAAGGCCGCGACGTCGTGCAACTCGACTGGGTGCAATCGCCCGTGGGCCCGCTGCTGGCTGGTGCTACCGAAGATGCGCTGGTGCTGCTCGAATTCAGCGAGCGGAAGATTCTCGAAGAGCAACTCGAGACGGTGCGTCGTCGTCTCGGTGCGCCGATCGTGCCCGGAGACAACGCGATGCTGGGCCGGCTGCGCGTTCAGCTCGCTGAGTACTTCTCACAGCGCCGGCGCGATTTCGATCTGCCGTTGAAGTACCCGGGTACCCCGTTCCAGGAAAAGGTGTGGTCGACGCTGCTGACGATTCCCTATGGACAGACGTGGTCGTATCTCGAACTCGCGCGAACGATCGGCGACACGAAGGCGACACGCGCGGTCGGCACCGCGAACGGCATGAACCGGATCGCGATCGTGATTCCGTGTCACCGCGTGATCAATGCGAATGGAGAGCTCGGCGGGTATGGAGGCGGGCTGTGGCGCAAGCGGATCCTGCTCGATCTGGAGCAAGGACAGGGCAAGCTGATCTGACGCCGGCACCAGGCTCTTCCGTATCAAGGTCGTATCCAGTCACCGATCGAACTTTCGCCCGACATTCCTGTACGTGCCGACCGGCACGAAGCCCGCGTTGCGTTCCCCGCAGGTGGGCCTGTCTATCAGCATGGCGCGTTGGAACTAGAGATGGTTGTCTGCAGCCTAAGTGAAACGTAGCATCGAACGGTGCTGCAAGGATAACGAGGTTCCGATCATGTTCAGCCGACATTCAGTTGCGGGCGTTGCAGGCGCGATGCTTGCTGTTCTCGTGATTGCGGGATGCGCAAGCACGTCGCGCGTTCCTCCCACGCGGATCGACTACGACAAGAAGGCCGATTTCTCGGTCTATCGCACCTACGGGTTCCCCAAGGAAACCGGTACGGATCGCGGCGGCTATTCGACGCTGGTGACGACGTACTTCAAGAGTTCCATCTCCACGGCGATGGATGCACGCGGATACAAGTACACCGAGGATCATCCCGATCTCCTCGTGAACTTCTACATGAACACGAAGGACCGCACGGAAACGCGCTCCGCTCCGATGGCGGGCTATGGCTACTACGGCTATCGCTACGGCCTGTACAACGCCTGGCCGATGTACGACGAGGATCGCACCGTGACCTACAAGGTCGGCACGATCAACGTGGACATCGTCGACGCCGAAAAGAAGCAGCTCATCTGGGAAGGCGTGTCCGAGGGCCGGATGTCGGACGAGGCGATGGCGAATCCGAAGGTGACGGTGAATGCGGTGGTCACCGAACTGATGCGGCAGTATCCGGGGAAGCCGAATATGTAGGTGCCGGCGATCCCCCCGAGCGCGGGGATGACGAACCGATCTTCTGTCCTACCTCTCGCTCAACAGATCATCCATCTCTTCCGGCGTCAGCTCGATCTCGATGCAGTCGTACTCATCGCGGGCTGGCGCGGTGTTTGCGCCTGGCCTCTGGGCATCGATGACTTCGATGTCGCAGATGTCGTCGACTTCCACCAGTCCGTTCGGATCGGGCGGCGTCAGCAGTTCCTGGCTGGTGAGCTCGATCGAGAATTCTGTGGTTGGGCGCACGATGCCACCTCCGCCGTAGTGATCCATGGGACGCATGCTGCCAGACAGCAGACGTTAGTTCGCCAACCAGTTCACATGAGGCCCCTACTCCTTC
>JACZCZ010003862.1_pt1 | contig 25499 bp, 19 predicted proteins | sample 8641811 | NCBI WGS metagenome assembly JACZCZ01 (sample SAMN15324610, study PRJNA640507) | soil metagenome | isolation source: intercropping peanut in the first line | place: China: Luxin town, Laibin City, Guangxi Province | collected 2019-07-25 | depth 10cm m | reverse complement strand
CCCGCTGCTCCCTCCATCACCGGCACCGACGTTTCCGCTGCCGCCTTCGCCGCTACTGCCGCCATTGCCTGCAGCACCCCCGGTCGCACCGCTCCCACCGGTCCCGCCCGCATCGACATCCGTCGCATGGTGCGCTTGGGTGCACGCACAGAGCGCGCTCAAGACACCGACGAAGGCTACCACCAGCCCTCCACGCATCGGCGGTCTCCTTCGGTCGATCGTCACGATTGTCGACGTGTCAGTCATTGGCACTGTGGAAGGTCGCGTCCATCAGTAGGCGGTGCAATCGGCAAAGGGTTCCGTCGGGTCGAGGTGTGGTGCGTCGGTGATCTCGGCGCCTGCCAACACGGCGTGCGACTCGATCACGAACGCGTTGCACGCCGGCATCTGACTGTCGGCTCCGGTCGGGTCGCAGCACGGTTGCGCCGGCGCTCCGCAGTCGGCGCGCGGGTGACTCTCCTGGCCGACGTAGCAGTGATGGTCGTCGCACATGCCGAACGGCAGCTCCATCCAGTCGGCGCGCGGCACGTCCGCGCAGAGCTCCGGCTGCATGAAACCGAGCGCCATGAAGGAGCATTGGTTCTGCGCGAGCGCGAGTGAGTTGAGGTTCGACGTCTCCAATGCGACCACCGGCGCGAACGCGGTTTGGACCAGCGTCGCGTTCCACATCGACGAGCCAACCAGGTTTCCACCCACGCAATCGAGCGCCACCGCTTCCACGTCATCGCCGCTTTCGCCCTCGAATGCGAAGTCGAACGTCGTCGCCTGCATGGGCTGCTCGAAGCCGAACAGACCGTTGTCCTTGGCGACCGGCCACCAACGCACATCCCGCGTGCCATTGCTGAGCGTCAGCTTCTGGGGCGTGCTCCAGTCCCACATGCCCATCGTCACGTAGGGCACCCAACGGTTACCGTCAGTGCGGCCTTCGTAGTCGAGCGCTGCGCCAGCGCCGAAGAACGAATAGGTGCCGTCGCAGTTGGAGCGACCAGGGCCCATGGTCACCACCACGGGGCCGCTGCCCGTACGCGGCACACCTTCGATCCGGATCAACGTGTTGCTCCACTCTTGCTCGTACGTGTTCGCGAGCGACGCTTGGATCAGCGGATTGCCGAGCGAGGTTGGCTGCGAGATCGTGCGCATCACTTGTTGGCGCAGCTCGATCGTGGCGGTCTCGCCGTTGTCCCACGCAAGCTTCGCGCGCTCGGCGTTGGATTGCCGGAAGCAACACGCACCCTTCATCGCACGCGGTCCAGTGACGGGCGCAACTTGGGGACACTCGTGGTTGATGCAGTTGGGATGGTCGGCCGCGTTGCCAGTGCAAACCGTTGTCGTTTGCCCGCCGCTTCCGCCGCCGCCGCTGCTGCCGCCTACGCCACCGCTTCCGCTGTCGCCGCCCGTGCCACCGCTGTCCACGCCTGCGTCGATCGGGCCCACACGGTCACGCGCCGCGACGATCACGCTGAAGGTCATGGTGCGGATCGAGAGCACGCCGTCCGTGGTGTCGCTGACGGCGATCGATCGCCACTCGTTGGCTGTCTCGTTGGGCAGCCTCATCGCGCCGACGTTGCTCGCGCTGCCGGTGAACGGTACCTCGATCGTGATGGGCGCGGCGAAGCTGAGGCCGTGCGGCTCGAAGGCGAACGGGGTACCAGCCACCTCGTACCGATCAGGTAGTTCGGCGAGGTTGTCGGCTGCGAAATCGAGCTTGGTGATCGAGATGGTCTCCTTTGCGTTGAGCGCCGCCGGTGGAATCACCACCTTGGCGCCGCCACCGAGCATGAGCGTTCCGCCCTCAGGACCGATCAGCCGCGTCGTCGTGGCGTTGTGCCCGTCGACGGTTACCGACTCGCTGCAAGCAACCACCAAGCACGCAAGCCATGCCACACGCGTGATTCGCAACATGTCATCCCCCCAAAGCGATGCGCCGACCCATGCATCAAGGCTTGTCGGCGGACCGCGGGGAGTCAATGACGCTGAGCGTCTGCTCACCCTTAGTGAGGGGTGGCAGGAATGACACCTGTCGCGATGTGTTTTCGGCGTAGTGCCAGGTTGGCTTGCCATTGGTCCGCCGGATCGAGTGTCTGCAGGAAGCGGACTTGTTTGGCTTCGAGCACGGCCACCGGCAGACCGTCGCGGAGCAGGATGCGGTTACTGGTCTTCGCTGCCACCCGATCGCCGGGGACGATGATGCCCACCAGGTTCAGCGGATCGGCGGCGCTGATGCTGATCCACTCGCGTGCGTGCTCGGTCTTGGCCGCTTGCCGGCGCGTCTGACGCAACGCGCTGACGGCGTCGGGCAACGCGAACTGTTCGCCGGTAAAGCCATCCACAAAGCGACCACCGCGCACCTCGCCGCGCGCTTCCATGCGTCGATAGGCGCGCAACAGATCGCGCCATGGCTCGCTCGGCTCGCGCTCCAACAGCTTGCGGAACACCACGCCGTAACGTTGCAGCAGCTTGCGCGCGAGCACCTCCACCGCATGTTCGCGATCGATCGTCTGCGTATCGGTGAGCAAGCTCCAACGTCCGCCGCTGTCGATGCCACCGGTCACATAGCCGCGCCGCAGATCTCCGCGTTGGCTCGTCTTCGCCAAGAGCGCACGCAGGCCTGCGTAGCCGTCCGCGGTGGCGAGGCCGTTCGACACCAGCTCCGCCAATGCTTCTTCGAGCTGCGCGGCGAGCAAACCTGTCGCTTGTCGCAGGTCGGTTGCAAAGCAAGCGCCGCGTTGTTGCAGCACCTCGCGTACGTGCTGCGCGTTGGCGCTGAGGGCTGCCGTTTCCGTGCGGGTGACCAAACAGCGCAGCGCCGCTTGATCCTGACGCGCCATCAAGGACAGTGGGCTCGATCGAATCGGGCGACGCAGGCTGCCACCCGATGCCGACAGCCGCGCCCACACAATCGCGCCGGACAGACACTGCGCATCGAGCCAACTCGGGTCGTAGTCACTCACGCGCGCTGGCAACAGGTCTTTCTCCCACGCCACCGCGGGCGCTTCGAAGCCATCGAGCCGCGCCAACACCTGCGGCAGGCTTGCCGGGCCTTTGACCTGGTGCGCCGTGTCGAGGTGGTGCCACGCGCACAGGAAGCGCATGAAGTCTTGGGACGACACCGGCGCGATCTCTTTGCGTAGACGATCGAGCGTGTAGTGGTGGATGCGCGCCAACAGTCGTCGCTCACACCACTCGATCTCACCCAGATGCGGCGTGAAATATCCGCGCATGATCGCGCCCTCGGCTTCCAGCGCGTACAGCGGCGCGTCGCCGTCGCGGGCAGTGAGGCCGAGGCATGCCATCAGGCTCTGCGCGGTCGTGGGGCCGCTCGCTTCTAGACGGCTGCGCACGATCTCCTTGAGCGCGTCCTCGCGTGTCCATGTTCGTGGTGTGCGTCGCGGTGCGGGCTCGATCGTCGGCGAGAGCGTGACTGTGCCGAAGATCGCTTGCACCTCCATCATGCGCTCGGCGTTGGTCCACAGCAGCATGTTGCCGATCTTGAAGCTCGCGATCCGTCGCGCCGCCACCAGGATCTCGATCCACCCGGCGTCGAAGCGCTGCATTTCATAGAACGTCATGCATCCGACCAGAGTCAGCGCTTCGTACAGCTCATCGGCGCTGACGCATTCGGGCCAGGCCTGGTCGCGCACACGATCGATCGCGGCGTCGTCCAAGGCTCCGAGCTTTTGCGCATCGTCCGCGGTCAAGAACCGCCGACTCATCACGGCTTGCGTGCGCCGCTCTTCCAACGGTGCATCGTCCAAGAATGCGTACGGCCGCGCGTTGAGGATCTCGTGCGACAACGGGGAGGCTTCCGTCAGCTCGCGGTACACGACCTGCACGCGGCCGCTTTCCAGCGACGAAAGCAGCGTCACCAAGCCATCGATGTCCATCGCTTCGGTCAGGCAGTCGTCAATGGTCTGTTGCACCAAGGGGTGATCGGGGATCTCGCGGTCGCCCGGAATGTTCTCGAGACACGCCTGCGCGTCCGGGAACGCCACCGCCAACAGGTCGTTCGCCAGCATGCGTTGGAGGAACGGCGCGACCTTCTTGCCGCCACGGAAGCGCGGTACCGCGAGTGAGCGGTTGGCGTTCCAGCGAAAGCGCGTCTCGAACATCGGCGCATCCAGCAGCGCTTGAATCAACACCTCGCGCGCGTTCGTCGAGCGCAATAGCTTCGGCACGTCTTCCAGCGGGAAGCTGTGGGTCGGTCCGAGCGAGAGCACGATCGAGTCGTCGCTGGCGGCCGCTTGCAGCTCGAAGTTGAAGGTTCGGCAAAAGCGTTTGCGCAGGGCGAGGCCGAAGGCGCGGTTGATGCGCACGCCGTAGGGCGCGTGGATCACCAGCTGCGTGCCACCGGCTTCGTCGAAGAAGCGCTCGATCACGATGGCGTCTTGCGTGGGCAAACATCCGAGCGCGGCGTGACTGGCGTGCAAGTACTCGACGAGCTGCGTTGCACCGACCTCGCTGACCCCGGTGCGTTCGACCAGCTCATCGCGCAGCGGCAGCGGCCCGACTTCCGTCACGCGTTGCTCGAAGCGCGCGCGCAGGTTGGAGACCGCCAGTGACAGCTCGTTGGTGCGTCCCGGCGCTTCGCCGAGCCAGAACGGGATCGTGGGTGGGTGCCCGCCCGCGTCCTCGACCCACATCTTTCCCTTCTCGACGCGCTGCACGCGCCAGGCGGTGTTTCCGAGCTGAAAGATGTCGCCGATCATGGCTTCGACCGCGAAGTCCTCGTGCACCGAGCCCACGCGCACACCGGTGGACTGCAACGTCACCTCGTAGTCGGCGGTCTCGGGGATCGCACCGCCAGACGTGAGCGCGACCAAGCGTGTGCCCTTGCGTGCGCGCAGCTTGTCGTTGACGCGATCGTGGTGAATCAACGCCGCCCGTCGACCGCGACCGGTCACGAAGCCATCGGCCAACATGTCGATCACGGCGTCGAAGCGCTCGCGGGTCAGTGCGGCGAAGGGTGTGGCGCCGCGCATGCAATCGAACAGCTCAGCGCTCGTCCACTCTTCACACGCTGTCGCTGCCACGACTTGTTGCGCGAGGATGTCGAGCGGCGCCTGCGGAACACGCACGCGATCGAGCTGCTTGTGGCGCACCGCGTCGACCAGCGCGACGCACTCCACCAAATCGTCGCGGCTGAGCGGGAACAACCGACCGTCGGGCACGCCGCCTTTGAAATGCCCAGAGCGACCAGCGCGCTGCAAGAAGCCTGCGATCGATCGGGTCGAGCCGAGCTGACACACCAAGTCCACGGCGCCCACATCGATCCCGAGCTCGAGCGATGCGGTTGCGACCAAGACCGTGAGCTCACCAGCCTTCAACGCTTGCTCGGCCTGGAAGCGACGCTCACGCGACAAGCTGCCGTGATGCGACTTCACCTTGTCCTCGCCGAGCCGATCGCCAAGGTGCTTGCCGACACGTTCGGCCAAGCGTCGCGTGTTGACGAACACCAGCGTGGTCTTATGCGTGCGCGCCAGCTCGGCGAGACGATCGTAGATTTCCTCCCAGACCTCGCCCGCCATCACCGCATCGAGGGGGGATCGCGGCAGCTCGATCGACAGCCGCATGTCACGCCGATGCCCGCAATCGACGATGTAACAGCTCGGTGCAACGTCGTGCGTTGCATTCTCGCTCCCGACCAGAAATCGCGCGACGTCTTCGATCGGGCGCTGCGTTGCGGACAAGCCGATGCGGGTCAGCTTGCGCTGCGCTAACCGATCGAGTCGTTCCAGTGACAAGGCCAAGTGCGAGCCACGTTTGTCACGGACCAAGGCGTGGATCTCATCGACGATCACGCTGCGCGCGGTTTGCAACGTGCGGCGCCCGCTCTCGCTGGTGAGCATGAGGTAGAGCGTCTCCGGGGTGGTGACCAGGATGTGGGGCGGGCGCTTGGTGATCGCGTTGCGTTGCGCAGCGGTGGTGTCGCCGGTGCGCAAGGCGGTGCGGATTTCCACATCGGCCAAGCCGCGTGCTCGAAGCTCCTCGCGAATGCCTTCCAACGGCGAGCGCAGGTTGCGATCGATGTCGTTGCTCAGCGCCTTGAGTGGCGACACGTACACGACCTGGGTTTCGTCGCTCAACGTGCCGGCAAGGCCTTGCCGAACCAGGTCGTCGATGGCCGCCAAGAACGCGGCGAGCGTCTTGCCGGAGCCCGTGGGCGCAGCGATCAACGTGTGCGCACCGGCTTGGATCGCCGGCCATCCCTGCAGCTGTGGCTCGCTCGCGTCACCCAACTGGCGACGAAACCAAGCGCTGACGGCGGGGTGAAATAGCTGCTCCATGACCGATGCATCCTAGCCTCGTCACTGCGCCGTCCAACCCGCTGCCCTGATCTCTCCTGACAGGGCATTGGCAGGGGACACTCTCGTCCGGCCGAGCGATCGCGAACCGGGCCTGTCGGCTGGCCTGGCATGCCACATCGGTGTATACCGGCCCCGTTTTCTGGCGGCGCTCACCCGGTGGGGAGCGACCTGATTGGTTCCAATAAGGAGAGCTCCAATGACGAAGTTGGCCGTGGTGGGTTGCGGAATGATGGGTCGAGGCATTGTCGAGGTGGCTGCGGTCGCCGGCATGACAGTGAAGGCGATCAAGGCCACCCCGGGCGACGTTGCGGGTCCGCGCGCCAAGTTGGAGCAGTCGCTCAAGCGTCGCGTCGAGCGCAACAAGATGACGCAGGACGAAGCCAACGCGGTCATGGCGCGCGTGGAGTTCACCACGGACTTGGGCGCGGTTCGCGACGCCGACATCGTGATCGAGTCCGCCGTGGAGGACCTGGACGCCAAGCTCAAGCTGCTCAAGGACGTGGAGTCCAAGATGGGCAACAAGGAAGCTGTCCTCGGTACCAACACCTCGTCGCTGCGTCTCGAAGCGCTCGCTGACGGCTTGGCGCACCCGAACCGCTTCGTCGGCATCCACTTCTTCAGCCCGGTGCCCGCGATGGCGCTGGTGGAGATCGGCGCGCCCGCCAAGACCGCGGACTTCGCAGTGAAGCGCACGGAAGAGTTCTGCAAGGCGATCGGCAAGACCGGCGTGCGCATTCAGTCGTCGCCCGGTTACGTGGTGAACCGCTTGCTCGTGCCGTACCTGTTGCACGGCATCGAGACCTTGGAGTCGGGCATTGCGGATGCCGACGGCATCGACACCGCGATGAAGCTCGGTTGCGGCCACCCGATGGGCCCGCTGGCGCTGTCCGACCTGATCGGTCTCGACGTGGTGTACGCAATGGCGGAAACGATGGACCGCGAGCTCGGCGACAAGGCGCGCTACCGCATGCCCGAGACACTGAAGAAGCTCCATGCCGCCGGCCAACTCGGCCGCAAGACCAAGCTCGGCATCTTCGACTACAGCGTCGACCCGCCGCGCCTCAATCCGGCCATCACCATTAAGAAGTAGGGGCGGGTCTAGACCCGCCCAATCCGAGGAACCGTGGGCTACCCGTCGATCAAGGCTTGCGTCGACGACCTGGAGCGTCACGGTCATCTGGTGAGAATTGATCACGAGATCGATCCCCACCTGGAAGCCGCAGAGATTCAGCGCCGTGTCTACCGAGCAGGGGGACCGGCGCTTTTCTTTTCGCGCGTGAAGGGCTCGCAGTTTCCGATGGTGTCCAACTTGTTCGGCACCTTGGATCGCGCGCGCTTCATGTTCCGCGACGCAATCGAGGGCGTGCGGCGTCTGATCGAGCTCAAGGTCGATCCGGAAGCGCTGCGCAAGCGACCACTGCGCTATCTCGGCGTACCGTTCACCGGCCTCTACACCTTGCCGCGCATCGTGAGCGGTGGACCGGTCCTGGCGAACACCACGACGATCTCGAAGCTGCCGCAGCTCAAGTCATGGCCCGATGATGGTGGCGCGTTCATCACGCTGCCGCAGGTGTTCACGGAAGATCCCGATGCGCCCGGGCCGATGAAGGCAAACCTCGGCATGTACCGCGTGCAGCTCGGCGGCAATCGCTACGCGGTCGATCGAGAGATCGGTCTGCACTACCAGATCCATCGTGGCATCGGTGTGCACCACGCGGCCGCCGTGCGTCGTGGCGAGCCGTTGAAGGTGAGCGTGTTCGTCGGCGGTCCACCGGCGATGACGTTGGCAGCGGTGATGCCGCTGCCCGAAGGCCTGGCCGAGATCATGTTTGCGGGCGGCCTCACACGACGGCGTCCACGCATGACGCGTTTGCCGAGCGGACATCTGATCCACGCCGACGCAGACTTCTGCATCGTCGGCGAGATCGATCCAGAACGTCAGCTACCCGAAGGCCCATTCGGCGATCACCTTGGGTACTACAGCCTGCAGCACGATTTCCCGGTGTTACGCGTGCAGCAGGTGTTTCATCGCAACGACGCGGTCTGGCCGTTCACGGTGGTCGGTCGTCCACCTCAGGAAGACACGACCTTCGGAGCATTGATCCATGAGCTGACCGGTCCGGTGATTCCGACGGTGTTGCCCGGTGTGCGGGCCGTTCACGCGGTGGATGCGACCGGCGTGCATCCCTTGCTGCTCGCGATCGGCAGTGAGCGCTACGTGCCTTACACCGAACGTCGTGAGCCGCAGGAGCTCCTGACGCAGGCCAACGCGATCCTCGGCCAAGGTCAGATGTCGCTGGCGAAGTACCTGTGGATCGCGGCGGAGCAGGATGATCCGTCGCTCGACATTCACGACGTATCTGCCGTGCTCCAGCACGTTCTGTGTCGCTTCGATCCGCGGCGCGATCTCCACTTTCAAACCCGCACGACGATCGACACCCTGGATTACTCGGGCCAAGGCTTGAACCAAGGGTCGAAGCTCGTGGTCGCCGCGGTGGGCAAACCGATCCGCGCGCTCGGTCGCAGCGTGCCGCCAGAGCTGCGCTTGCCCGATGGCTTCAGCCAGCCACGCGTATGTCTGCCCGGCGTGATCGCGCTGAACGGTCCCAAGCACGCAGGCGCCAGTGAGCAGGGTGAGGCATCTGCGGCACGGTTGTGCCAAGCGCTCGACGCACGCTTGCTCGCCGAGTTTCCGGTGCTCGTCATCGTGGACGACAGTGAGATGGTCGCGCGCTCGCTCGACAACTTCCTTTGGGTGACGTTCACGCGCTCGAACCCGGCGGTCGACCTGCACGGCGTGGGTGCGAGCGTGGTCCACAAGCACTGGGGATGCACGGGTCCCTTGGTGATCGACGCGCGCATCAAGGCACATCATGCGCCACCACTGATCGAAGACGCCGCGGTCACCCGTCGCGTCGATGCCCTCGCGGCACAGGGCGGGCCGCTGTACGGCTTGTTCTAACGTCTTGGCTGGGCGCGCAGCATCTCGACCACGCACTGCCGCAGCGCATCGGAGCTGAACGGCTTCTCCAGCTGACGATCGGCGTGCACGTTCATGAACGAGCGACTCTCTTCCGAGTATGCGCCGCCGGTCATGAACACGAAGCGATCGATCATGTGCGGATGCGAGCGCCTCACCATCTCGTACACCTGCGTGCCGTCCAGGTCCGGCATCATCAAATCGCACAACACCACATCGAACGTTTCACCCGCATCGAGCAGCGCGATGGCGTCCTGGCCGCAAGTCACCGCCACCACCTCGTGCGCGATCAACGTTCGGGTCACCGACCGAACGATTAGCAGCTCGTCGTCCACCACCAACACACGTGCGCGCGTGCGCGTGGGAAAGACCGTGCTGTGTTCGTTCGCCGCGCTGTGCTCAACGGCTCGTGCTGATTCGGAGTCAAATGCAGACACCGAGACCCCCCTGAAGGCATCGATGAGTAGGGGCAGAGTCTATGGGCGCGATCTGACACGCTCAATCCGAAACCCGCCGATTGCGAAAAGTCGTCGGCACACTTTCGCGCAATGTGCGCACTTGTCGCCCCAAGCAGAGCGCAGTCAGATGCAACGTCGCAGCGCGTCTCAAGGCCGTCGGACCTTGTGGACCTTCGGCGCGCGCGGCGCCTTCTTGCGCGGGCCGTGCTCGGTGGTGCGCGCGGGATAGGAACCCAGCACTTTGAGGTCGGTGGTCAGCGCAGCGATATCCTTCAGCGCTTTCTGAACGCGCTTGTCCGCGCAATTCCCCTCGAAGTCCACGTAGAAGACGTACTCGAAAGGCGCGTGGGGGCGTGGGCGCGACTCCAGTTTTGTCAGGTTCAAGCCTTGGCGTGCCAAGGCGTTGAGGCACTTTACGAGGGCGCCTTGTTCATGCTGCGTCGCGAAGATCAGCGATGTCTTACATGCCGTGCCCGTGTCGTAGGTGACCGGCTCGGTCGCGACGATCATGAAGCGCGTGTAGTTCTCTTTCTGATTGGCGATGTTTCGTTGCAGCACCGACAACCCGTACAGCTTGGCGGCTTGCTCACTTGCGACCGCGGCTTGTGTGCGATCCCCCTCGGCGTGAATGCGCTGCACGCTCATCGCCGTGTCCGTGAAAGCTTCGATCGTGCACTCTGGCAACGTCGACAAGAACTCCGAGCACTGTGCCAACGCCTGCGGGTGGGAGAACACGCGTCGAATCTCTGAGAGGAGAACGCCGGGCAGCGCGACCAGGCAATGTCGAACCCGCAGCACTTCCTCGCCGATCACGAACAAGCGCATTCGGGCGAGCAGGTCGTAGGCCTCGTTGATCGATCCCGCGGTGGTGTTCTCGATCGGGAGCACGCCGTGCTTGGCTTCGCCGCGCGCCACCGCATGCAGCATGTCGGCGAAGGAGTTGTAGCCGCGGAACACTGCGCCGGTCTTCTCAGGTGGAAAGTGTTTTCCAGCGGCCAGCTCGCTGTAGGCCCCGCTCACGCCTTGGTACGCCACCACCATCGGTTCACGTGTCTGCGTCGCCTTCGGGGCTCTGCTCTGCTTGGGTTTCGGGGCTCCGCGCTGCTTCGTCTTCGCCACGTGTGCTCCTGCGTTCTTGCCGCGAAAACGGCCACGCCCGTCTAGCACGGGAGATCAGTCGAACACGAGGCTGAGCGAGAGCGTGGTGGCGATCAGCTTCAGATGATTGGCGATGTCCTGTGGCGCGGTCATGAACCAAAGCTCGAACATCGGGCCCAGACCCCACTTGCGGTTGAGGCGCCACTGCTTGCCAATGCCCGCGTGGAAACCCACACCCAGGCCGGTGCTTTCGATGTCCGGGATCTCGATCGTTCCAAGCGCGAATGCGCCGCTCACCGTGCTCATCTGACCCAGTCCGACACCACCGGTGAAGAACACATCGTGGGGGGCGAGCCAATACGTGACGCCGACGCCAGCGAGGACCGCGGTGAGGGCCACGTCGTCGACGATGGTCTCTCCGTTCGCAGAGTACGTGGCACCGCCGCTGCGCGTGCCGATCACGTCCATGTGCAACGCGAGCCCCGGTGCGATCGCGTGTCCCAGGGAGACTGAGAACGCCAGGCTCGGAAACGCCGACGTGGTGCGCGACATGCCTGCCGCCTCCGACCAACCGTGCACGTAACCCCCGCCGAGCGTGAGGCGCCACATCACACCTTCGTGCGGCCCAACCGGTTGGCGTCGCGGGGGTGCGCTTGTCGTCGCCGGCGCGGGGAGCGCGACTGTGCCTTCGACCGCGGTCGCCTCTTCGGCTGCTGGCGTCGGCTCCGTGGTTGCGGTCGCGTCAGTCGTCGCGGTCGCGTCCGTCGTTACGCCTGGGACCGCCGCTTCAGTCTGCGCGAACGATCTCGCAGCGCCCAGGGCGAGCCAGATCAGGCACGTTGCGATCGCGCGACGCATGGTCCGGGAGCTTCGCATATCCTCGCGCGATGCCGGAACCGCATTCAGGCGTGGCGCGCTACGAGCAAGTGGACGCGGAGTACCTGAAGCAACGTGCGTTGAGGAAGAGCGCGGGGTGGATCTTGCTGTGGGCGTTGGGGGTCGGCGCCGTGATCTCCGGCGACTACTTCGGCTGGAGCTTCGGCCTCGCGGTCGGCGGCTTTGGCGGGCTCGCGCTGGCGACGCTGCTGATGTCCGCGATGTACGTGTGCATGGTGTTTTGCATCGCCGAGCTGTCAGCCGCGCTTCCGCACGCTGGCGGTTTCTACTCCTTTGCCCGCAACGCGCTTGGGCCCACAGCGGGGTTTGTCTGCGGTGTGACCGACACCATCGAGTACGTGTTGACGCCTGCGGTGATCGTAGTCGGCATCGGCGGCTACCTCAGCGCGCTCCTGCCCAGCGTGCCGCCGCCACTACTGTGGCTCTCGGCGTATGTGTTGTTCGTCGGCATCAACATCGTCGGCGTGGAGCTGACGTTGCGCCTTGGCTTGGTGATCACCGTGCTCGCTGTGTTGGTGTTGCTCGTGTTCTTTGTCGGCGCGTTCGTCACCGGTGCGTTCGAGACCTCGCGCCTGTTCAACATCGCGCCTCTCGCAGGCCACAGCGCCTGGTTGCCGTTCGGCGGTTCCGGTGTGTTCGCCGCGCTTCCATTCGCGATGTGGTTCTACCTGGCGATCGAGCAGCTTCCGCTCGCTGCCGAAGAGACCCACGACGTGGTGCGCGACATGCCGCGCGCGTTGATGCTGAGCATCGCGACGCTCTTGGTGTTGTCGTTGTGCACGTTGGTGATCAATACCGGCGTCGGTGGGGGCGCGCTGGCCATGTCGACCTCGGATGCTCCACTGTCCGCGGGTTTCGTCGCAGTCCTGGGCCACGGCGCAACCACCACGTTGCTGACGGTGATCGCGCTGACCGGATTGGTCGCCAGCTTTCACACCACCATCTACGCCTATGGTCGTGTTCTGTTCGCGCTGTCGCGCTCGGGGTACTTCCCGCGTTGGATCTCGATCACCAGCGCACGCCAAACCCCGCACCTCGCGCTCGTGTTGGGTGGCGCCATCGGCTACCTGTGTGCGCTCGCGATCCACGCGTCCGGTTCCAACGGTGTCGTCGGTGCTGCCTTGCTCAACATGGCCGTGTTCGGCGCCGTCATCTCCTACGCCATCGTGCTCTACAGCTTCATCAAGCTCCGCATCGAGCGCCCCGACATGCCGCGCCCGTACAGGAGCCCGCTTGGCATCGCCGGTGCTGTGATCGGCTTGTTGCTCTCACTGGTCGCGCTCGCTGCCACCTTCGCGGTCGAAAGCTATCGCCCCGCGGTGTGGGGCGTCGCCGCCTTCGTCGCCCTCGCGCTGACCTACTACGCGCTCTACAGCCGGCACCGCCTGGTCGCCAACGCTCCCGAGGAAGCGGTGGCGTTGGGGAAGAGCGATGCGAGGTCGTCGTGAATCGCGACGCGCTCATCGAATTGCTTCGCGACCATGGGTTCGAAGCGACCAAACGCGACTGGAGCATGGGCGAAACCGTGCTGGTTACCCACGAACGTTTGCGTCAGGAAGATCGAGGGATCACGGTCTGGCGGGACGCTGTCTATGTCCGGGCCGAAGTTGATGGCGCATGGACAGTGACAACTCCAACGTTCGCGGAGGAACCCATTCACGGGCTGACTGCTTTGATCGAGTACTTGAGCGCACGCCTGGCGTGACCTGCTCAAACTATCGAGGAGCATGGCTTAGGGTGCCGGCGGGTGGCTCATCATTGTGAGCTTCGCGGAAACATGACCACGGCTCTCACCAACCTTCACATCAAGGAAGTGTTGTTCAGACGAGGAGCCAGTCGTTGCGCATGATCACGGGAGCGACTTGGTGTGTGCCGTCGGTAGTGAAGGGGCGGCCGTCGCCGAAGAAGCACACGACGGGTACCAGGTAGCAGCAGTTGCCGTCGGCGTCGGGGTAGGGCGTGAATGGGTAGTCGGGGTTGGTAGCGTACGGGCCGCGGCGTTCGCACTCCGGTTGAAACTCAGGGTTTGGGTCTTGCCAGACGTCCAGCTCCGGGCACGACCCTGCGATCGCGTAGCACCGTGCGTCGTAGCAGCAGGGATCCTGAAGCGTGTTGAGACCGTCGAGTGGAAACGGCGGCAAAGGTGCGGCGCCGTCGCCCATCGCCGCGCTGCTGTCCGGATCGCTCACGCCACCGCTGTCGTTGCTGGCGGTGCTTACACCGCTATCGATCGTCGCGTCGTTCGTGTCACCGCCGTCGTTGCGTGAAGTGACGCTGCTGTCTGAGGCCTCGCTGCTGTTCGTGCGTTGGCGCGAAGTGGCGCAGCCGATGCTGCTTGCTGCGAGGGCGGCGCCGGTTCCGATGCTGATGGTGATGCGCCGCAACAACGTCTGCATGAGTGGACGCTAGCAATGCGGCGCACAGCCTTGAACGGTGGCGGCAGCGTTTCGGGCTGTTGCGATGTTCAGCTCGGTTAGGCAAGCGGCGACCCCTGCCTGATTCCGCGGTTTCGTCCACCTCACTTGCTTGGCGGACGGACGCGGTTGACGCGGGGATGCGGGCATCGGCAGCCTTGTTGGTGTCGTTCGGTGGGGGTGCAGATGCGTCGTTCGCTCGTGATTGGGTGGTTGTTGCTCGCCTTGATGTTGGCTTGTGGCGATGACGATGGCGCCGCGGGTACGAGCGGTGAAGACGCTGGCGGAGAAGGCGGAAGCGCGGGCAACGCGGGCTCGGGTGGCAGTGGCGGGAGCTCCGGGAGTGGTGGCAACGGTGGAAGCGCTGGGAGCGGCGGCAGCGGCGGGAGCTCCGGGAGTGGTGGCAACGGCGGAAGCGCCGGGGGCGGCGGCAGCGGCGGGAGCTCTGGTAGCGGCGGCAACGCGGGCAGCGCCGGTGGCTCGGACGGGGGCGACGAAGATGCGGGCGGCCTCGATGCGAGCAGCGGTGTGGGCGGCGACGGTGGCAGCGCGGGCACTGGCGGTGACGGGGGCACGTCGGGCACCGGTGGAAGCGGTGGTAGCGGTGGTGATGCTGGCAACAGTGGCGATGGCGGCAGTGGTGGCGCGGGCAACCTGTGCGGCAACGGGACGATCGATGTTGGCGAGGCATGCGACGACGCGATGTCTCCGGCGATTGGCTGTGACGATCAATGCCACGTCGCGCACGGCTTCGGTTGTGCAGGCGAGCCCAGCTCGTGCTCGTCGACATGCGGTGATGGATTGGTCGCGAGCGACGAAGACTGCGATGACTACTACTCGTTCGCTCCCGGTTGCACGTCCATGTGCGTGATCGAGCATGGCTATCACTGCAGCGGTGAGCCGAGCGAATGCAGCTCCACATGCAACGACGGCCTGGTCGCGAGCGACGAAGACTGCGACGACGGCATGCCCGGTGTCGGCCCGTGTAACGACGCCTGCATTGTCACCGACGGTTATCACTGCAGCGGCGAGCCGAGCGTATGTGCGACCGAGTGCAACGACGGGATCGTGGCGGGCGCCGAGGCCTGCGACGACGGCCTGCAAGCGTCCGGCGGTTGCAACGACAGCTGCCAGCTCAACCCTGGCTACATCTGCTTTGGCGGGCGGCCGAGTCAGTGCGTGATGACGTGCAGTAATGGGGTCGTCGACAACGGCGAGCAATGCGATGACGGCGACTTGGATGCCAGCGATGGCTGCACAGCCAACTGCACGGTGAGCCTCAACTACAAGTGTACGGGCGAACCAAGCACGTGCACACGCACGGAACAAAGCTGCAACAACGGCATCGACGACGACGGGGATGGCCCGCTCGATGGCGCCGACAGCGACTGCGTGGTGCCTGGGTACTTTCCGGCGTGCGGCACCGGAGAGCACTTCTACGTGTTCACCGCGACGAACGTGCCGCAGGCGATCCCCGAGAACGGCTCCAGCGCGGATGTCCCGCTGTACGTGCCGCCGATCGGCACCACTGCGCGCATCGCGGCCCACGTCACCATCACCCACGACTTCAACTCCGACGTGCGCCTGCGCCTGATTCCACCCAGCGGCGATCTGCTCGATCTCTCCTGGTACCGCGGCGGCTCCAGCGACAACTTCACGGCAACGGTCTTCGACTCGACGTGTGCGACCGCGATCGCCAACGGCACGGGGCCTTTCAACGGTTGCTATCGACCCGACAGCTCCCTTGCGCCGTATGTAGGGACGCCCGCCGTTGGCACCTGGACCGTCCGCGCAACCGACGTCTCGTTCGTCAACAGCGGCACGTTGCAGCAAGCGCGTTTGCTGATCTGCACCCAGCCGTGACCGCGGCTTGATGCGCGGCGGCTTCGTCGGCCTTCGGCTACTCCGCGGCTTCGTCGGCTGCGAGGATGTGCTTGAACACGCTCGGTTCGCGGCTCATCACCACGGCGCCGGAGCGGACGACTTCTTCGATGTTGTGGCTCTCGAGCAAGTGGAGAAGGGCGGCGAGCTTGGCCTTGTTGCCTTCGACGCGGAGGATCAGGGTCTCGGCGCTGTAGTGCATCACCTTGGCTTTGTAGTGCTCGGCGATCTGCAAAAGCTCGGTGCGGCTGCTGTTGGTCGCGCGCAACTTGATCAACGCGATCTCGGTTTCGATCGGATCGTCGTCGGCGTGGTCGGTCACGTAGACCACGTCGATCAACTTGCGCAGCTGCTTGATGATCTGCTCGCGCGTGCCTGGATCGCCGCTGCTCTCGATCGTCATGCGTGCGAAGCCGGCCTTGGCGCCCGGGCTCACGGACAAGCTCTCGATGTTGTAGCCGCGGCGCGCAAAGACCAGCGCGATGCGCACCAGAACGCCGGGTTTGTCACGGACGGCGAGCGAGAGGGTGAAGCTGTGGGTGGTCTGGGTCATGTGCTGCCTGTGGGCTTGTCCATCCGTTGCTTCGGACGCTCGATCAACATGGCGCTGAGCGGTGCGCCGGCCGGGATCATCGGGAAGACATTGTCTTCCTTCTCGACCACCGCCTCGATCACGCACGGGCCATCGTTGTAGTCGTGGGCTTGCTTGAGCACGCGGTCGACTTGGCTCGCCTTCGTGATCTTGAAACCCTTCACGCCGTAGGCCTTGGCCAGCATCACGAAGTCGGGATTGCCTTCGAGATCAACGCCCGAGTAACGGTTGTCGAAGAACAGCTCCTGCCACTGCCGCACCATGCCCAGGTAGTTGTTGTTGATGATGAGGACCTTGACCGGCAGCTTGTGAATCTGCGCGGTTGCGAGCTCGCACAGCGTCATCTGGAAGCCACCGTCGCCGACCACGGCCCAGACCGGTGTCTTGGGCACCGCGAATGACGCGCCGATCGCGGCCGGGAAGCCGTAGCCCATCGTGCCCGCGCCGCCGGAGCTGAGCCACTTACGGTTTTCCTTCGTGAGCACGAACTGTGCGGCCCACATCTGATGCTGACCGACGTCGGTGGTGACGATCGCGTTGCGATCGATCGTGGCGTTCATTCGATCAAGAACGTGCTGCGCGCGAAGGCCACCTTTCTTCGTGTACTTGAGCGGGTATTGCGTGCGCCACGCGTTGCATTGTTCGAGCCACGCCTTGCTGTCCAGCTCGCGAACGTGCGGCAGCAACGCTTCCACCACGCGCCGTGCGTCGCCACGCAGCTGCACGTGGCTGGTGACCGTCTTGTCGAACTCGGCTTCGTCGATGTCGATATGGATGCGCACGGCGTCGGTGCAGAACTCGTCGACCTTGCCGGTGATGCGATCGTCCCAACGGGCACCGATCGCCATGATCAGGTCGCAGTCGGTGACCGCTTTGTTCGCGTACGCGGTGCCGTGCATTCCGAGCATGCCGAGGTGCAACGGATGGGTCTCGTCGACCGCTCCCTTGCCGAGCAGCGTGTTGACCAACGGGGCTTGTAGCTTTTCAGCGAGCTTCTTGATCGCCGGACCTGCGCCCGAGATGACCGCGCCTTGACCCACGTACAACACGGGACGCTTGGACTTGGCGAGCGCAGCGGCGCAGCGCGTGATCGCTTCGGGGTCGGCGTCGAGCGGCACGTGGTAGCCAGGGATCCGCACGGTGTGAACATCGGGCGCGGTACAGCGCGCCGAGGTCACGTCCTTCGGCAAGTCGATCAAGACCGGCCCAGGCCGACCGCTCGTCGCGAGATAGAACGCTTCCTTCACCACGCGCGGGATGTCGTTGACGTTGGTGACCAGGTAGCTGTGCTTGACCACCGGGTAGGTGATGCCGGTCACGTCGGCTTCTTGGAACGCGTCCTTGCCGAGATTGGGTGTGATGGTCTGCCCGGTGAGCACGATCATCGGGACGGAGTCCATCAACGCCGTGAGCAAACCCGTGACCGTATTGGTCGCGCCGGGGCCGGACGTCACGAGGACAACGCCCGGCTTGCCGGTTGCCCGCGCATAGCCGTCCGCCATGTGTGAGCCACCTTGCTCGTGGCGTACCAGCACGAGCTTGATCTTCGAATCGACGAGCGCGTCGAAGATCGGCATCGCTGCACCGCCAGACAAGCCGAAGATGTGTTCGACACCCTCGGCTTCCATGCACCGGACGAGCCGCTCTGCGCCGGTGAGGACCTTCTCAGTCATGCACAACCACCCGTAAGGAAAGGGGCGCGTAGCTTAGCCTGTCCGCCCGCGGCCGCCCGCTTTAAATGGGACGGCCGGCGGCACGGACCGGTTTTGTGCCCCTAGTCCGCCTCGCAGAGATGGGTCTCCTGGTTGCAGGACACTGTCTGTCCCGGGCAGGTGTAAACGGTCTGATTGAGGAACTGGATCCAAACCTCGCAGCACTGCTGCCCGTCCAGCTCGCCGCACGGCTCGCAGACGCCATCGGAGCAGTGCTCACCTTGCATGCAGGCCTCGCCGCAGGTGCCGCAGTTGTTTTCGTCGGCGTAGATGTTGGCGCAGACGTCCGTGGTCTGGCCGGCGCACAGCATGAACGGGCTCGGACAGCCGCATTCCGAATCGGCGGTGCCGCGCGTGCCGACGCAGATCAAGTCAGAGCCCGGGCAACCGTCGCCCGACATGCCGCCGGGACCACCGCTACCCAGCGCGCAGCAAGGCTGACCTTCGGCGCCGCAATCGGTGCAGTCACCGTCGTCGCAAAGCTCGCCCGCGTCGCACGCCATGTTGCAGCCACCGCAATGCAACTGATCGGTGTTGGTGTTGACGCACGTCTCTGCCCCGTTGGGCCCGCAAAGGGCGCCCGGCGAGGTGCAGGTGCAGTCACCGTCGACGCACGTGCCTGCGGGTCCACAGTTGTTGTTGCAAGCCCCGCAGTGCGCACGGTTGGTCTCGGTGTCGACGCATTGATCACCGCACTCGGTCAGATTGCCGCAGACGCACTGGCCGCTGACACAGGAACCGCCGTTGTCGCAGCTGGCATCCTCGTCGGTCGTGCCGTCGCAGTCCCCGTCGACACCGTCGCAGTCGTCGATCGCGCCGACGCGGACGTCGCCATCGGCATCGTCACAATCGCTGCCGCCGCAGGCCACTGGCGGCTGTCCATCGTTGTCGTTGTCGAGCACCGTCCATTCGCAGCGCGCCGGACCGGAGTTGCACATCTCGTTGAGGGTGCATGCGTCGGTGTCGTCGCAGTCGCTGGGCATGCCGCAGACCGCGCCTTCGACGCAACCATCGACCGGGTCGCACGCCTGTCCCGCGCCACACAGCGCCGGGTCGATCGAGTGCACGCAGGTGTCGTTCTCGCAGGTGTCGACGGTGCAATCGATGCCGTCATCGCAATCGGTCGAGCATCCGCCAACGCCGCCCGTTCCGCCGGTGCCCGCTGTTCCAGCGGTTCCGCCCGCATCTCCCGTACCCCCGCTGCCCGCAGCAGCGTCCATTTCGTTGCCCGCGTCCGTGTCGCCGGCGTCGTCACCCGTGCTGGCATCCGCGTCGTTACCCGCTGTGCCACCGGTCCCCCCGAGACCCGCGGTGCCGGCCGTGCCACCCACGCCTGCGCTACCCGCAGTGCCGCCGGTGCCACCGCTGCCGCTGAGACCGCCCGAACCGCTCATGCCCGTGCCTGCGCCACCACCGCCATCGTCATCTCCGCAACCGATCGCGGAGATCGAAAGCGCCGCGCTCAACGCCCACGCACAGGTCCACCGATTCATCATGTTGGCCTCCCACCGCACGCACCGACCTCCCATCAACACCGCGGATCACGGCGTGCGTCAACGCCGGCGGCGCAGATTCAGCGCGCGCGTTCGGTGAGAAACGCCCCGCGCGGTTTTGGCGATCGGCTAGGGCGCGCTCAGCTGCCGGTACAACGCGCGAGCGGCGTCAGTTAGCGTCTGAAGGTGGGCATCGATCGCTTGGCGTTGCTCGTGGGCGCGGACCTCAGCTGCGTTGGCCTCGGTGACATTCACGCCCCGGCTCTTGAGCCCACTCACGAGGTCATTCTCGAGCGCGATCACGTCGCGCGCGAGGGCGGCATCGAAGTCGTCGGGCAAACGCGAGAGTAGGCCTTGGGTTTGGGCGGGCAGACCCTCGAACCAGCGCTGCGAGTACACCATGACGCCTGCGGCGAGTGACTGTCGCGTCAGCGTGATGCCGGTCGTGCGGACATCCAAGCCACGCACCAAGACGTCCGTCATCGTCGCCGCCTCGATCGGCGCCTCGCGCAATGTCACGCGAGAGCGAAACCCTGCGTGCTGCCACTGCGCCAAACGCAGGCTCGCCTCGCCCAGTAGAGCTTCGATTCGCTCACGGCTGCGCGCCAGCTTCTTGGCGGCGTCCTCCGGCGAACGAAACAGGTACGGCGTCTCGAGCGCGCGCAAGGCTGGTACCTGCGTCGCCAAGCCTTCGATCGGTCCGGCATACGCCTGCAGCGAGCCATCGATGACGCGTGCGACTTGTGCGGCGTGGGGTCCGAGGGAGTCTTCATAGAACACGCGCACACGAATGCGTTGGCGCGTGGCCTCCTGCACGTGACGCGCGAAGCGATCCAGCCCGCGTCCCCACGGGCTCTGCGGATGGTATGGCGTCGCGATTTTGAGCACGAGCTGCCCCTGCGCCGCTCCGTCGCCTGTCCGTGCCACCACGCACACCGTGAACAGCACGGCCAGACCAGCGCGTGACAACCATGTTCGTGAGCGTGTCATTCGAAGAGCTCGTTCATGCGATCCAACAGCGCCGCCGCGCGGGTCTGTGCCAGGCCTTGTTCTGGTACCGCTGCGCTCGTCAGCTTGGCTTGCTTCACGGCCGAAAGCTCGCGCTCGAACAACGTTCGATCGCCCGCGATGACCGCGTAGTGCTCTGCCAACGCCACGCGATGCGCCAAGAGCTCAGGCTCCGCAGCGATCGCACGATCCAAGCGGCGCCGCGCGCTTGCGAGATCACGTTGCGACGCATCAAGCGGATGCGCATCGCGTTCGGCCAAGAGCACCACCGCGCCGAAGTTGTCGTACTGCGGCAGCACCCTCTCACACGCAGCGAGCGCTCGCGTCACCCGAGCGTCTACCAACAACAGTTGGGCAAAGCCTTGCGCTGCTGCACGCACGAGTTGCAGACGCGCATGCCAGTAGAGCGCGGGTGCATTGTCGCTCGTGACCGCGGACAGCGGGTCCGTCGGCAGCGCGAGTTGCTCCAACACGTCGGGCTCGAGCACGTCCAGCGCAGCATCGGCGGCGGCCAAGCCTGCTTCCGCATGAGCAAGGATCTCGGCGGTATCGGTGGCGTGCACAGTGGCGAGGAAATGGCGTGCCTGCGCAACACGGATCAGCACCACCGGATCGTCGTCTTCTGCTTCCTGCGTCCAGAGCGTCATCGCGGTGGTGGCATCTGCAGCGGAAGCGCGCCGAGACCACGCAGCTTCCGCCGGATCGCTGGCGTCCACGATCATCGGGTCGCCGGTGCTGGTTACGTTCGCAGGCGTTTGCGTCGACATCGGCGCGCTCCCGCATCCCACGATCACGCCCAGCAAAATCACCCGCGACGCACGCACGAGACGCCTCCACACACGGCGCTAGAAGCGCCTTCGATGGCTGCGGCGAGCTAGCAATGGGGGCCCAGAAGTGTCAACGAAATGGCAGGTTTAGCCAGCCGCAGCGGAGCTCGAACCCACACTTGAAGGGCCAGGGGTGCTGTGGTAGGACGCGCCCCAGAAGTTAGGGCTGTGTCCTGGTGGGCCTCCCGATGTGGAGCCCGCCTTTTTTTTCATTTGTGGCCTGCGGGTCACGCCAAGGCTCATCCGGTGGTTAGGCAGAACATGCTCAATGATTCCAGTGTGTTGAGCAAGCTGCGCGAGGTCGCGGCGCCGGTCTGTCGTGCCCATGGTGTCGACCTCGTGGACGCTCGCTACGTGATGGAGCGCGGCGTCACGTTGCGTGTCCTGATCGAGCGCCCCGGCGTGTCGATCGAACAAGGCGCTGGCGTCGGTCTCGGGGAGTGCCAGGCGGTGAGCCGCGACCTTTCGACCGCGCTCGATGTGCACAGCGACGTGATCCCCGAGGGTGGCTTCAGCCTCGAAGTGGGATCGCCCGGTTTGGATCGTCCGCTGTTCAGTCTTGCTGACTTCGTTCGGTTCGCTGGACACGAAGCGAAGATTCAAACGCGCAGCCCCTTGGCTGGACGCAAACGATTTGGTGGCCGCCTGCTGGGGGTTGAGGGTGACTCGGTACGGGTCGAGCAGGACGGCGTGGCAGTGGAGATTCCGCACGAGGCAATCGCCAAGGCGAACTTGGTCTACCGGTTCTAGGCAGAAGCCTTGGGCGCGGTCGCTCAGTTGGTCAGAGGGTTAGAGGTAACACCGATGCAAGAAGCAACGCTTTCGCTACAAAACATCATCGAGCAGGTCAGTCGCGAAAAGGGGATCGACGGCAAGATCCTCGTCGAGACCATGGAGCAGGCGATTCTGACGGCTGCCAAGCGCACCTTCGGCATCAACCGTGAGCTCGAAGCGCGTTTCAACCACGACGTGGGTCAGGTCGACCTATTCCAATACATGACGGTCGTGGAAGAAGTGGACGACCCGGAGCGCGAGATCTCGGCGGCGGACGCCACGCGTTACGGTCTCGACGCCCAGCTCGGCGAAGAGCTCGGCTTCCAGATCTTCTATCTGCGCGAGGACGCAGACCGCGCGCGACAACAGGACAAGGACTTCGGCGACCTGTTGCAGCTGTCACAGGCACGCAGTGGTTTTGGTCGCATTGCCGCGCAGACCGCGAAGCAGGTGATCATTCAGCGCGTTCGTGATGCGGAGCGCGAGCTGATCTTCAACGAGTTCAAGGATCGACGCGGCGAGATCATCACCGGCATCGTTCGTCGCTTCGAACGTGGCTCGAACCTGATCGTGGACCTGGGTCGCACCGAAGCGATCTTGCCGCAGCGTCATCAGACACCGCGCGAGACGTACCGTCCGGGTGATCGCGTCGTTGCGTTGCTCTCGGACATCGACCGCGAGGCGCGCGGACCGCAAGTGATCCTGTCGCGCACCGACGTGGGTTTGTTGGTGAAGCTGTTCGAGATGGAGGTGCCGGAGATCTACGAAGGCATCGTTCGCATCGTCGCGGCAGCACGCGAGCCCGGTGCTCGCTCGAAGATTGCGGTGACAAGCCGCGATTCAGACGTCGATCCCGTGGGCGCATGCGTCGGCATGAAGGGCTCGCGCGTTCAAGCCGTGGTGCAAGAGCTGCGCGGCGAAAAGATCGACATCGTGCCGTTCGATCGCGATCCGGCGCGCTTCGTCTGCAACGCGATCGCCCCCGCCGAGGTGGTGAAGGTCATCATCGACGAAGCCAATGGCTCGATGGAGCTGGTGGTGCCCGACGATAAGCTCTCGCTGGCGATCGGCCGTCGCGGTCAGAACGTGCGGCTCGCATCGCAGCTCTCGGGCTGGAAGCTCGATGTGATCGGTGAGTCGAAGTTCAAGCAGATGGAAGACGAAGCGATCAATGCGCTGGCATCGATCGACGGCATCGACGACATCGTCGCCAAGGCGCTCTACAAGCAGGGCTTCCGCAGCGTGGATGAGATCACGGAAGCCGCCGACAACGAGCTTGCGGCGATCAGTGTGTTGGGTGGACCGGCCAATGCGGCTGCCTTCAAGCAGCGTGCCGAGCGCGCCATGGAGAAGCTCCGCAACGAGCGCATCCGCACGGCTGTGTCTGGCGAGGTCCTCTTGAGCGACAAGGAGACCCTTTCGCTCGTGAAGGGCATCTCGGCACGCGTCGCAGATCTGCTCTATCAAGCGGGTTACCGCAGTGTGGACGACCTGGCGCGCGAGACGGACGTCGACCGGCTGGCGATTCGCACTGGCATGGGCATGCCAAAGGCCAAGGCGATCTCGGACGCTGTGGCGGTGTACGTGTCGAACGACGCGCCGCGCGTCGAGCAGGGACAGCAAGCTGCGCGCAAGAAGCAACAGGAAGCGCAGGCTGCTCATCTCGATGCCGCCGTTGCCGCCTCCGCAACCGGGGCCATGGAAGTTGCCGACAAGGAGCCTGCCGCGACATGAACGCGGACGTTCACAGCGACCCATCGACTCGGGCCGGCGCCGAACGCACATGCGTCGGTTGCAAGCGCTCGGCCGCGCGCGACGAGCTGTTGCGCGTGGTGTCGATCGGCGACCCGCCGCAATGGGTGCCGGACATTCGTCGGCGTCTACCGGGACGAGGCATGTCGGTTCATCCCTCGCGTCGCTGCTTGAATCTGGCGTTCAAACAAGGCCGCTTTCGCGCCAACGGCGGCCAGAAGGAAGCGTCGGCCGCGTCGGTGGCAGACGTGGCGGCGTGGCAATACCAACGTCGCATTGAAGGTCTGTTGAGCGGTGCTCGGCGTGCGCGCCAGCTCGCGATTGGCACGGAAGCGGTGCGAGAGAGCTTGGAGCAACGAACGTTGCGCCTGCTCGTGGTCGCTGCCGATGCCGCAGGAAGCCGAGGCGACTTGGAGCAATTGGCGGAGCGTTTGGGACGTGCCTGCCTTGTCTTGGGCAGCAAGACGGAGCTTGGCGCGATGCTGGGACGGGAAACCGTCGGCGTGTTGGGCGTATTGGACGAAGCGATCGGTGAAGAGCTTAGGAGCGCAGCGCAGCACATCGGTGCGCTCGCGGAGGATGCATGAGCAAGACCCGCGTATTTGAGGTGGCCCGGGACTTGGGCTTGAAGAACCCCGACCTGTTGACGCGCGCTGCGTCACTCGGGATCCAGGTTCGTAATCACATGAGCACGTTGGAGCCGATCGAAGTCGACCGCATCCGTCGTGCCGTGGACAAGGACAAGCAGCACAACGTCGTGGAAGAGCGGATCCGCCCCACGGTCGTGCGCCGCCGTACCGTGGCGAAGGCCGACGGGACACCGGAGAGCGGGGGTGCGGAAGAATCCGTCGCGCCGAAGCGGGCCGAAACGCCGGTTGCGCCGGCGGCTGAGCGTGCGGAGGCCGCTGCGGCGCCCGCCCGCGCCAAAACCGCGGTTGCTAAGACGGCTGAGCCGACGCGGGAAGCGGCGGTTGAGGTCGCCGAGCCAGCGCCGGCGAAGGTCGAACGTCAGGTGGTCGAGGTCGCCAAGCCCGCCGCCCAACGTCCCGTGCAAGCGGTCCCCGCGGAGCGTCCGAATACCCCGCCGCCTCAAGCGGAGGAATCGTCCCGTCGTCCATCGCAGCCTCCGCCGGCTTCTGTTCGGCTCGGTCACGCCAATCTGCCGCCGGGTGTGGTGGCGCGTGGCAGTGAAGTGGCGCCCGGTGCGCGTCAGCTGCCTCCCGACGTCGCGGCGCGTATCGTCGCGCAGCATGCGGCGCAGATGCGCCCGTCGCAGGTACCGGTGGCGCCTCGTCGTCGTGAGCTGGT
>JACZCZ010223073.1_pt1 | contig 25572 bp, 20 predicted proteins | sample 8641811 | NCBI WGS metagenome assembly JACZCZ01 (sample SAMN15324610, study PRJNA640507) | soil metagenome | isolation source: intercropping peanut in the first line | place: China: Luxin town, Laibin City, Guangxi Province | collected 2019-07-25 | depth 10cm m | reverse complement strand
TCGGGGCAACCGTCTTCGTCGCCGAAGCCGTCGGTGTCCTCGGCTTGATCCGGGCACTTGTCGGTCTCGTCCGGAACGCCGTCGCGATCGCGATCGTTGTCGGGACAGCCGTCCTCATCACGATCGTTGTCCATGTCCTCGGCCTCGTTCGGGCACGAGTCATAACCGTCTTGGATGTTGTCGCGATCGTTGTCGGTGTCCGGGCAACCATCCTGGTCTTCGAAGTTGTCCGGATCCTCTGCCTGATCGATGCAACGGTCGGTCGAGTCGTCGATACCGTCGCCATCGTTGTCAGTGTCGGGACAACCATCCTCGTCCTGAATGCCGTCGAGATCCTCGGCTTCGGTCGGACACTGGTCATCGGTGTCACGCACACCGTCACGATCGCTATCGAGCGCTTGCGGCGCCCAGGACGCACCACCGAGCACGCGGAACACCGGAACGCCGATGCCGGCCACGACACCCGCGCCGCCGCCGAGCGTGAACACGAGATCGCCTTGGCGCAGCTGCCCCGCGATGCGCGCTTCCATCGGGTTCTCATCGACCTGGCTGCTGAGTCGCGAGCTGCCCGCGATCTCCAACATGACATTGAGCAAAGGCGTGGCCGCGACGCTGCCGGCGACGCCGTAGGTCAGCTCGGAGCCCGCTTCGGTCGAGAGCAACGTTTGCGTCCCACGGTAAGCGGCACCGATGTTTGCTGCGAAGCGAAACATGTCCTGGCGGAACTCCGGGATCACCTGGATGCCGGTGGTGATGCCGCCATCGCCCACGAAGCGATCTTCAGCCATCGCCTGACCGAGTGGCGCGGTGAAGAACGCGCTCGCACCGAGGTTAAAACCGTTGGCGCCTTGGCCAATGATGTTGATCTTCGCGCTCAGGCGCGGGTCGCCAATCGCGAACGCCGAACCGCCCTGGATTACGATCGGCCCTGAGCCCGGACGAGTCGCGTTCCATGATTCGCCGCTGGTGTAGACCAGTGGCAGGTTCAGGCCGATCTGGATGCGATCGGAGATCGTGATCGCGCCCATCAGGTGGCCCGTGAACAACATCGACACGATGTCCTTCGCGTCGCCAAGCTCGTAGTCGTCGGGTCCGCTGCCGGTGACCTCGTAGAGCGAGAGCGGACGGTGCGCGTAGTCGAGCAACAGGCCGGCACTGATGGCCATGTGTCCGGGCGTCACTGAGCCGTCGACGCTCAGGTAGTTCTCGGATCCGGGGGCAGGCGTGAAGCGATGGACCGAGAAACTGTCGGTGGGCGCGACCTGCGCCGACGCCAGGCCGGTGATGCAGCAGAGGACCGAGAGAGCGAGCAAAGGAAGTGTGCGGCGCATCCGTGTCTCCGAGCCTTCCATGCGAGCGCGTCGGTGGCGTCGCGGGCGAGAAAAATGGAGCGAAAGGACTATCGCAGCGGCCGCGTCAGCCAGGCAAACCAATTCCAACTGTATGGAACGGTCGCAGGTGGGGTGAGATTGCGGCTAGTAGTCGACTTCGAAGTTGCAGGTGAAGGTCACTTCGGTCGCCACGGGCTGCCCACTCTTGTCGAGTGGGGGAGACCAGCGATCGGTTTCGAGCGCTTGCCGACATGCATCAGCGAACCCGGCAAAGCTCTCTCGCTTCTTCTGAATTCGCGTGACGCGTCCGTCGGGAAGGATACGCATGCGCATTTCCGCGAAGCCCTCGACACCTTGCTGCTTCGCTTGCGCCGGATAGAAGCGCTCGAGCGCAGCGGCGATGTCGGGAGGTGGGGCGGCTCGCCGGCTGAGGTCGGCTTCGGCCACCACGCGCGGACCCACTTCGCCCTCCGGTGTGCCTTCAGCGGCGCGCCCGGTGACCTTGGCGCCCGGCTTGCCGACCGGTCCGCGCATCGCCTGGCCATTGCCTACGGCTGTCGACCATCCGGCGGTGCCGTCACCGGTCAGGGTCACGCCGGTGAAATCAAAGGGGGTTTCCTCGGCGGGCGGGCCCGGTGGAGGCTCTTCCGTGGGCGGCGGCTCTTCCGTGACCGGCGTCGGCGCCTTTTCTACGGCTCGCTGCACCGGTTTCACCGGCTCTGGCTCTGGTTCGGGCTCTGGCTCCGGTTCCTCCTCTTCGGGCGGTAGCTCGGGCAGGGGAGGTGGCTCGATCACCTCGAACTCAAGCGGCTTGGCAGCCATCACTTCCGAGGGTGGCGGGACGAAGCCCAGGAAGATGAAGAACGCGAGGTGAGCCGCGACGCTGACGACCAACAGGCTGGAGACTCGCGTTGTGTAACTGCCCATCGCGCTCACTTCTTGGGTTCGAGGTCGACCGGACTGGTGTTGATCGCGAACTTGGTCACGTGCTCCCGGCGCAGCGTGTCGATGACACGCACCACTTGTGCGTGTCGCACGCGACCGTCGGCCGAGATGATCGCCTTCACGTCGTTGTTTTCTTTGTATGCCTTGCGGATCGCCGCCTGCAGCTTCGGCTCGTCGTTCTCGACGCCGTCGAGGTAAAGCTTGCCGTCGACATCGATCGAGATCGAAAGACTGGAGGTCGTTGCTTCGCCCGTGGCGGCTTTCGGCAAGTCGACGTTGATCGACTTATTCACGATGTAGCTGGCCGTGACCATCAAGATGATCAGAAGCACGAGCACGATGTCGACGAGCGGCGTGACGTTGATCGCGGTGATCAAATCGTCTTCAGAGCCCTGCGAAGAACCACCCATGGCTTACTCCGCCGCCTGTGGGCTCGGCGCGATCTTCCGCTCGGCCCATGCCACGACGTAGCTGCCCAGCTCCTCGGCTCGGCCGAGGCGCGCCTTGATCACGCGCTGGAACAGATTGAACGCAGCGACCGCAGGGATCGCGACCATGATGCCGATCGCGGTGGCGACCAGCGCTTCGCCGACTTCGGCCATCAAGCCCGCGGAGACCTGGCCGGCGGTTTCGTTGAGAGCGTGGAACGCGCGGATGATGCCGATGACGGTTCCGAGCAAGCCGACGAACGGCGCGTTGTTGCCGACCGTGCCGAGGAACGCGAGGTTGCGCTCCATCGTCAGCTTCGAGATCTGCGTCTCCGCCAGCAAACGCTCGCGAATCACCGCTGCACCGTGACCGGCATCGCTCAAGCCCGCCGCGGCGACCTTGGCTTCGAAGGACTTGGACGTTCGCAGGCGTGAAGCCGCAGCTTCCAAGTCGCCCTTCTTGAGGCGATCGACCACGTCGTCGCGCAGCTTGTCGATGTCATCCCGGGACGCGAACAAAAAGTACGCGCGCTCCAGAATGATCGCGAGACACACCACCGAGAGGCCTACGAGCAGCCACATCACCCACGTCGCGCCAAGCATGGCGAAGGCTGTAAGGCGTTCCTGAATATCCATTGAAACTCCGTGAAAAACCGGTGGTCGCTCACACCGGGGTGACCAAGCTACGCAACCGCATGGGTTGGGGCAAGGGAGTGATTCGCTTGTGCTTACCGCTCGTTAACCCCGCGCCCGTGGGGTTCTGTTACTCGATGGGCGCCGGGTCCGACGTTTCTTCCGTCCTAGGTTCCGAGAACAACTCGCGCAAGAGCACGGTGGCATAGGAACCGGCGGGCAGCGTGAATGTCATCACCACTCCGGTCGAGTCTTGGCTCATCTGAATGTCGCCGACGCGGACACGGGCGGCCCGACGGCTGCCAGGTCCCTCGCGCTTGAGGCCGTCGAGGGTGTCCATCGAGAGGCCGGCACGCTCCAGTGTCGCGCGCTCCAGGGTCATGCTCTCATGTTCAGGCCATCGCATTTTTGCGCCGAACATCGGCCCGGTTGGGCTCAGCTCCCAATTGTCGAAGCGGCGTTGGGCTTCATCAACATCGTCCGCGACGAACATTCCACCGGTGTCCTCTTTGCGAACGAGGTCACCACGAACGATGCGATCGAACGTGCCCCCGTCGAGGCGCGCGCCGAGCCAGTCGTTGAAGAGCGCCGATTGCACGGTCGAGACGTGAAGCTTACGCGCGAATCGATCGCGTGGTGGGCGTGACGTTCCCGTGATCCACGACAGCGCGCGTTCGAGATTGCCGCCGTCGCGTCCGAAACGTTGCTCGCCATAATAGTTCGGCAGCCCGCGTCGCGTGATCGCATCGAGCATGGGCGCAAGCTGAGCGAGCGCGTCGCTGGGTGTGTCGCGGATGCAGAGACGAAACCGATTGCCGTGCAAGTGACCAGTCTTCAGCTTGTTGTTGTGGAGACCCGTTTCGAGGATCTCCACGCCATCCAAGCGCACGCCATCGAGTTGTTGTGGCAGCGCACCCTCGAAGCTTGCCCATTGCGTTGTGACCGCGTGACGGTCTTTCAGCCCTGCCCAGCCAACCCGTTCGCGCGGGACATCAAGCGCTGCGGCGATGCGTCCGGCAGCGACGGGCGTGTCGAGGCCTGTCTTCCGGAAACGCACGAAAAGATGGGGTCCCGTGCCGCTCGGCAAGTACGCAGGAACTTCATCAACCTGGAAATCTTCCGGCGACTGCCGAATTTTTCCACTTACCTTTCGCGAGTTGACGGTAAGATGCGGCAGGTTCTCAAGGCTTCGGGTCAGCGCGAGCGTCTGCGCGGGCATCGCGGCAAGCTACACAATCCCAACGGCGCTTGCATTTGCTTCAGCGGGGACACAGCCAGTGAGTCAGGACGTCAAGCGGCGCGTCGAGTCCGAGGCGACGCGTCTGATGAAAGCTGGGGTCGCAGGGCAAGTGTTCCCCGGCGGTGTCGCCTGCGTGAGCTGGACCGACGGCAACGAGACGCTCTATGCAAGTGTCGCGGCGGGCAAGCTGTCGGCAGACGATGACGACGTCACCGTTTCCACGCCCTATGACCTGGCGTCGATCACGAAGCCGTTCGTTGCCACCACCGCGCTGAAGATCGTCGCGGCTGGAAAAGTGTCGCTCGATACGCGTGTCGATTCGATCGTCGCGGACGTTCGTGGTGGCACCGGTGGCCTCGCGACGCTCGGCGCATTGCTCTCACACACTTCAGGTCTGTCCGCGTGGGGCGGCTTGTACCTCGATGTCCCGCACGATCCCGGCACGCCGGCTGCGCGTCGTTGGATCCTCAGCGAAGCGTCGCGGCGTCCGCACGACGGCGACACGCGTCTGCCGATCTACAGCGACCTTGGCTACATCATCGCCGGGGAAGTGATCGCGCGTTGCGGCGGTGACAAGCTGGATCGCGTGTTGGCGCGTGAGATCACCGAGCCGCTCGGCGTCGCTGACGAAGTGTTCTTTCCGTCCGCCTTGCCTTCGGATCGCCGAGCCCAGATTGCGCGGACGGCTGCGCCCACCGAGTGGTGCGAATGGCGGCAGCGCATGGTGCGTGGCGAAGTCCATGACGAGAACGCCGCGGCATTCGGCGGTGTGGCGGGCAATGCCGGTCTGTTTGGAACGGCGCACGGTGTTGCGGTGTTTGGTCGCGCGATGCTCGACGTATTGTCCGGCAAGTCCACGTTGGTCGACGCGGGGCTGCTGCGCCAAGCGCTCACGCCGGTACGCGGCACGAGCCTGATGATGGGTTGGGACGGCAAGAGCATCGACGCGAGCTCCGCCGGTAAGCGCATGAGCGAGGCGACGTTTGGTCATCTCGGCTTCACTGGCTGTTCGTTGTGGTGTGATCCAAAGCTAGATGTGGTCGTGGCGCTTCTGACCAACCGCGTGCACCCGAGCCGCGCGAACGAGCGCATCAAGGGCTTCCGTCCCGGGTTCCACGACGGAGTGCTCGCGGCGCTCGGCAAGTGATCGACACGCGCTCACGCTGACGGGCACGGTCCGCTGGCGCTAGGCGATCAGGCGCTGTTGCAGATACGAACGCGTGAGCGTGCCGGTGGTGTTTCCGATCGCGCGATGCAGGGCGCGGTCGTCGCCCACGATCACGGCGAGTCGCCGTGCGCGCGTGACGGCGGTGTAGATCAGCGCGCGTGACAGCAGCATGTGATGTCCGCTGTGCAGCACGATCACAACTGCAGGGAACTCGCTGCCCTGCACTTTGTGCACCGTGGACGCATACGCCAGCGACAGCTCGGGCAGATCGTCGCGCTGATACGAGACAAGTCGCCCGCCCATGTCGACGAACACGACACCGGCGTCGACCTTGGTCACCACGCCCATGTCGCCGTTGAAGACTTCGCGATCGTAGTCGTTGCGCAGCTGCATCACCTTGTCGCCGATGCGAAAGCCTGGGCGCGCGTGACTATCATTGCCGGCCGGATTGAGCGCATCCTGCAACCATTCATTGAGACGATCGGTTCCGAGCGGCCCACGTCGCATCGGCGTGATCACCTGAACGTCGCGTCGCGGATCGAGGCCGAAGCTTGTGCGAATCCGTCGCAGTGTCTCGCCAAGTCGTTCGGTGATCTGCTCGGGGTCGCGCGCGCGAATCAGGAACAAATCACCTTCGCCCGCTTGAGGTGTGCTTTGGTTTGGAGCGCGCGGTGGGCTAGGTGTCGGCGTCTCGCCGCGCTGAATCGCGTGAGCGCCGCGCACAATTGCGCTCTGCTCGGCCTGCCGAAAGACCTCGGTCAAACGCACCACTGGACACCGACCACTCGCGAGCACGTCGCGCAACACTGCACCCGCGCTGACGGGGGGAAGCTGGTCCGCGTCGCCAACCAAGATCAGCGCAGCGTTTGGCGGCACCGCGGCCAACAGCCGATCGACCAACAGGATGTCGAGCATCGACGACTCGTCGACCAGCACCGTGTCCGCTTCGAGTGGTGCGCTCGCATTGCGTTGCCACTGATTGGTCGCGGGGTTGTACTCCAGCAGGCGATGAATGGTCTGTGCATCGAAGCCGGTGGCTTCGCTCAAGCGCTTGGCGGCCCGACCCGTGGGCGCACATAGGGCGACCCGTCTGTTCAATGTTCGATGTGCTTGGACGATCGCGCGCGTCGTCGTCGTCTTGCCGGTTCCTGGTCCCCCGGTGAGCACGAGCAAACGCGTCCCCAACGACGCGCGTACGGCTTCGATCTGAAGGCGCGCCAGGTTCGAGCTCCTCAGCTGATCGATCACGTCACCGATCGCTGCGGGCAGGGCGACGGGCGTGCTTGCGTGTCGTAGCGCTTTCGCGACGCGCGTCTCAGCATGGAACAGCGGCGGGGCGTAGATGCGGCTCTCGTCCTCGATCAACGTGCCGCGTCCCAGCAACTGTTCGATTGCTTGCTCCGCGCGATCACGTGGGACGCCGAGATCTTCGGCCTGCGCGATCAAATCCGGTCGATCGGTGTAGACGTGGCCCTCGTCGACGGCCTTGCCAACCAAGTGCAGCACGGCGCCCGCGGCGCGACGCGGATCGTCCGGCGCGTAACCCAGCTCGGTGCCGATGCGGTCAGCGGTGCGAAAACCGATCCCCGGAACTTCCTCTGCGACCAGGTAAGGATCATCGCGCACGACACGCACCACGTCGGCGCCGTACTTGTGTCGGATCTTGTTCGCGAGCGAAGGACCGATGCCGAGGCCGTGCAGGAACGACAGCACTTCCGCCTCGAGCTTCTTGCTGCGAACTGCGTCTGCGATCGCTTGCGCGCGTTGGGCGCCGATTCCACTCACTTCGCGGAGCCGACCCGATTGTGTCGAGATGACCTCGAGCGTGTCGGCGCCAAACTTCTCGACCAGGCGTTCGGCGAGCGCGGCGCCGATGCCCGGCACGAGACCGGAGCCTAAGTAGCGAGCGATGCCCGTGCTCGTGGTGGGTGTGATCGGCGTGAATGCGCTGACGACAAAGCGCTGTCCATAGACAGCGTGAGTCTGGAAACGTCCGCGCACACGCAATGTCTCGCCCGGCGTCACCGTGCCCAGGTCGCCGATGATCGTTGCCTTGTCTTCGGTGTCTGCACGCGTGCCCGTGATCACGCTGAAGCGTCCGTCGGCGCTGTGGAACGTCACGTCCTCCACAGTGATGTCGAGCGAGGTTTCGTGGCTTGGCTTCTGGCTCGACATGGCAGTGAGGGCGCAGCGTTCAGCGACCGGGTGTGCAGGCGCGGTCCGCATCATGGACGAAACTGTGGGGCGATCCATCCCTCGTGCGTGGGTGCGCGCGTTGTAGGCATGTACCGGCGCCAGCGCTTGCGATGCTGGGCACTTCGCTGATGCGCGTACCTGTCGGATCGCGCAGGAACAACGGTTCGCCGCCGTTGCTGAGCCCACCGTTGGCGAGGGATGTGCCGATGCGAACGATCAACGCGCCCGGTGCTGGCAGCACGTCCCGCGTATCGCTTGCATCGAAGTCATCGGCAACCAACAACGCACGCCCGCCGGGATGGATGAACACGCTGCGATCGATCGTGTCACCGTCATCGAAGCGATCATCGGAGATCGCGTAACCCTGCAAGTCGATCGCAACCTCGCCGAAGTTGAATAGCTCCACATACTCCTGCTGTGGCTCCGGGCCAGTGGGATCAAACCGTACTTCCGTGATGGTGATGGTCGGCAGCGGGGGCTCGGTGAAGAGCGCTTCGTCGATATGGGCGTTGTTGCCCGCGGCGTCGGTGACATCGAAAGCGACGCGGGTGAGGGTGTCCGCACGCAAGGTGTCGACCGTAAGATTCGCTTCTGCGCCAAATGCCGCCAATGTTTGTGGTGCGCACGTGGAGGACTGCCAGCGGATCAAGGCGGGCTCGCCGAGTGTGATGCGGAAGGTGATCTGTGCGTCGGTGACGAAGGCGCAGCCGATCGCAACGGTGGCTTCATCCAGTGCACATGGAAGGGGCACGACCGTAGGCGCAGTCCGATCGTTGGCCATGGCTGTCACAAAGCGCGCGGACCACATCGCGATCGAACCGCCGCGAGGGTCGACCCAGTCGCCGATGTCGATCGTGTACGCCGTCGCTGGTTGCAGCCACTGTTGAAGCGAAAGGAGAAGGCATTGGTGCGCGCGGAGACCGACCGCTGCGCATGCGATCGAGCTGACCGCTGCTGCGACGCGATCGCCAGTGTCTTCCGCGATCAGCTCCAGCGTGTCGGGCGGCGCTGCGATCTCGCCGTCAAGGCCGATCGCTGCGAACGCAAGGTTCGGCGGCACCCCCGCGGCACCATCGGCCGGCCAGGACGCGACGACGGCCGCGCCTCCGTCCGCTTCTGCGGTGACACGGAACGTCGCAACGAACGGAATGTCGTCCATCTCCCAGCGTTCGCCCTCAGCACCGACGGCCCACGGCGCGACCACCAACGTCACCTGCTGTCCTGGAACGAGGGCATGCTCCGGGGTGATCCGCGTCACGGCCTGATCGCGCGAGATCACGCTCTCGACAACCAGTGCTTGGGTGGTCGATCGCAGCGGCGGACCGGAGAAGTCTTCCTGTAGCGGTGTGTCGAGCACACCGTCGATCACGAAGATGGGTGGCGCGAGCTCTGCCAACGCCACGTTGGTCGTCAGCACGAAGGTCGGCAGGCGCGTGCATTGATCCGAGGCTGTGTCCTCGCCGCGGGCATCGAGCGCGCGGACGCTCTCGACGCGAAGCCCTACGTTCGATGCTTGCGTGGGCGTTTGAAGGCAACCGACGAGCGCAACTGCGCACAGCCAACGGAATGCTGGGAGGGGTTTCATGCCGCCCGTTGTCGGCGCGGTGCGTCCACGGTTGCGTGGGCACGGACGATTTGCCCGCTCGCACGCGGCGGAGGATGCTTGTCCGGTGCTGGTCGTCGGAACGGTGTTGCCCGGGGGCTTTGTGGTGGACGGGCACTTGGGAAGCGGGAGCCTGGCGGATGTGTTCGCCGTGACGTCGCCGAGCGGCCAGCCGTTGGCTGTGAAGATGCTGCACGAGAATCTGTCGGCGGACCCTGCCTTGGTTGCACGCTTTGGCACTGAAGCCGATCTGCTCGCGAGCGTGAAACACCCGAGCGTGGTCGCGTACCGAACGCGCGGTGTCTGGGGTCGGCGGCCGTTTCTCGTGATGGATCGCGCGCTGGGAAGGGACCTCGCGTCCGAGCTGACACGGAACGGTGCGCTCGCGTTGGACCGCGCGATCCGAATTGGATGCGGTGTGCTCGAGGGGTTGGCCGCGTTGCACGCCCGCGCGATCGTTCATCGCGACATCAAACCGGCCAATGTCTTCGTGAGTGAGCAGGGCGATCTCGTGGCGGTGCAGCTGATCGACCTCGGCAGCGCCGCGCGGATCGGAGGCGAAAGCCAAGGCCCGTTCGACATTGACGATCGCCTGACACCGACCGGACACACGATGGCCACGCCGCACTACGCGAGCCCGGAAGTGCTGACTGGCCTCTGGGTGCGTGATCAGCGCGGCGATCTCTACGCGACGGCGATCTTGCTGTTCCAGATGATCACGGGTCATCTGCCCTTCGACCATCGCGACGTGGCGGAGCTGATCCGACGCATCGTCAACACACCGGCGCCGCCGCTTTCGGTGTTCGGCTTCCCCCGTTCGGACGCTTCTGACCTGGTGGAACGCGCGCTTCACACCGATCCAGGCCAGCGTTTCGACGACGCGCTTTCGATGCGGGATGCCCTGCAAGCGTGCCTGGACACGCGGCGCGACGATCAGGGGCCTGGGCATGCGCCCGATCCGCGCTAGTATGCACATCGCTTGAGTACCTCAGGAGCGCTCGACACACCTGTCCTTGTGCTCAACCGGAGCTTTCAGCCGGTGCGAGTGACGACGGCACGCCGCGCGCTGATGATGCTCTTCGCCGGCAACGCGCGGGCGCTCGATGCCGCCTATGACGCTCACGACTTCTCCTCGTGGATGGGCCTGCCGATTGCGCCGGAGGCTGGGCACGACGTGATTGGGACGAGCTCAGGCCCGCTGCGCATTCCACGCTTGTTGCTCTTGTCGCGTTACGGACGCATTCCGCGGGCGACGTTGCGGCTGTCGCGACGCAACGTGTTCCTGCGCGACGATTACACATGTCAGTACTGCGGTCAGTCGCCGGAGGTTGCCGAGTTGAACCTCGATCACGTGACGCCGCGATCGCGTGGTGGGCCGGCGACCTGGGAGAACCTGGTGACGTCGTGCCGCACCTGCAATTTGCGCAAGGGCAACGCGACGCCCGACGAAGCGGGCATGCGGTTGTTGTGCAAGCCGTTCCGTCCGGCGTGGACCGCGTCGATGCAGCTGGTCAACGCGCGCCGGCGCTTCCTTGAATGGGAACCGTTTCTGCCCCATCTCGCCTCGGGCTGAGTTGCGCCACGTTTGCCTGGGGTAAGCCTGCTTGGTAGACAGCCGCGCGATGCGCGACCCGGACGACACGAAGGCTCAGCGAGAAGCCGCGGCAGCGGATGCCGAAGCGCTGGATCTATTCGCTGATCCGGCTGACGTGATCGAAGATGAGCCGCGCGACTCCGCTGAGAATGCGGCGATTGCGCCGGTCGTCACGCCGCACCCTGGTGAAGAGGCATGGCAACAGGTGCGCCCGCTGCGCTTGCTGGTGATCGGTGGCGCCAAGGGCGGCGTCGGCAAGACCGTGCTCGCTGCCAACCTCGCCCTGTACCTGGCGACGATCGGTCGACGCGTGGTGTTGGTCGATGCTGATCCGGGCGGTGCGAATCTGCATTCGTGCTTGGGGTTGTCACCGAGCGTGGCTGCGTCGCGTCCGCTGCGCGCCGCGAAGGCCGACGAAGACGACCAGACGATCCCGTCAGAAGCGCTCTCGCGCACGCCGTTCCCTGGCCTGCGTTTGTTGTCGGCGGGCATCGACGCGCCAGGGTTGTCTGCCGCCCGCACACCGAGCCCCGCTCGTTTGATCAATGGTCTGCGCAAGCTCGACGCTGACTACGTGGTGATGGACCTCGGATCCGGCTTTGGGCGCGAGACCTTGGATGCCTACTTGGCGGCGGACACGGCGGTCTTCGTCACCGTGCCAGAGCCGCCCGCAATCGAGAACACGTACCAGTTCCTACGCGCGGTGTTCGCACGGGCGCTGATCAACGGCATCGAGAACCAGGAGGAACGTGTCGGCATCTCGCGTCGCATCCGCGCCCTCGGTGGCGCTCCGGCGCCGGTCGATCTGCATGACATGTTGGCGCGTGAAGGACATCCGCTCGCGCCGACGGTGCTCGAGCTGATGCGCAAGATGCGCCCGCAGGTCGTGATCAACCAGACGCGCCTGCGTGCCGACTTGGAGCTTGGATTCTCCTTGCAGAGCGCGGTGCGTCGTCGCCTCGGCATCACGATCGAGTACCTCGGTCACATCGACAACGACGATACGGTCTGGGCCTGCGCCCGTAGCAGACGACCTCTCTTGGTGGAGAGTCCCGGCACCAAGTCGAGCAAGAAGATCGAGAAGATCGCGCGGCGCTTGCTGACCTTGGAGAGCGCGAAGGCGCAGCCCATCTTGCCCGCGACGATTCCCGAGGACACACATCACGACTTGCTCGAGGTGGAGCGCGGCGCGACCGACGACGAGATTCGACGTGCGTACAAGCGTGCGCGCGAAACCTATGCGCCGCAGGCGTTGTGTTGCTACGGGTTGTTTGAGCCGCACGAGATCGAGAAGCTGCGCGCGAAGCTGGACGAGGCGTTCGACGTGCTGCTCGATCCCTCGCGTCGCCGTCCTTACGAGATGTCCGTGTTCCGTGCCACGCCTGAGCCGGTTCGTGAGCGCTCACTGCTCGACGAAGAGGACACCGAGCCCCGTCCGCCGCCGCCAGACATTACGCCGGACACGCAGTTCACCGGATCGCTGTTAAGACAGGTGCGTGAGTCGCAAGGTGTAGAGCTGCGCGACATCAGCCAGAAGAGCAAGGTCGGTTTGGGCTACCTGAAGGCGATCGAAGAGGACGACTTCGATCGGTTGCCCGCTGTTGTGTACGCGACCGGCTTCGTCTCCGAGTTCGCGCGCTTCCTCAAGCTCGACCCGCAACACGTGAGCCGCAGCTACATCGCGCGCTACCGCCGCTACCTTCAAGACCGCGGCCGGATGTGAAGCGCTCGCGCGCTCAGTTCACGCGCGCAATCTGAACGAGCTCCCACCGCTCACCGATTTCCTGATCATCACCGCGCTGCAAGTCGACCATGCCGAGATTGGCGCAAACGGTCATACGGATCAGCACGCCGTCGGTCTCCTTGCGAATGCGTGCGCAGCGATCGCCGCGAACGGGGCCGTCGAGGGCGAGGTCCAGCTCTTCCACCGCCCAACCGCCGAGCGATGCGGAATCTTGGTGATGCACCACCTCGTCCCACGATTGCGGCACGCGCCACAGCGCCGCGGTACGTCCGCTGTCGATCACACGCCCGTTGCCGTCGAGCGGCGTGAAGCCTGGATCGAGCAGCGCTTCGTGGGCTTGGAGCTCGTAGAGACCGTCGGCGTCCCCGGCGATCCAATGCGACTTGGCGCGCTCGTCGATGGCATCGCCGATCGGAACCAACAGCGCCGCCGCGCTCTTACCTTGGCGCAGCATGCGTTGTACGCGCAGCTGCACGGTGTGCGGGTGCGAGTCCGGTGTCTCCACTTGGTACGAGAGCACGTCGCCTTCCTCGAGGCCGGCCAACCAGGCCGGCGATTCGGTGTCGACGGCGGGGGCTTCCTGCGTTTGCACTTGGCCAAACTGATCGCGACTGAGCACGGTCGTGCTGCCTGCGGGGGTGCTCGCGGCGGGTGCACCGCATGCATTCGCGAGGTAGACAGCGCCACCCAGGCCAATCGTTCGAAGGATCGTGAGTTGCTGCATGGCGCGAGGGTAGAACGGCCCACGTCGCATCGACCAGGTAAGAAAGTGGGGCACATGGTGGAGTCATTGATTCTTGCGTCCGGCTCACCACGGCGGCGCGACATCCTGCAGCAGCTCGGCCTCCCCTTCATCGTGTTGCCGAGCGCTGTCGACGAGCAGGTCGAGCCGGACTGGACGCCGGTGGAAGTCGCGACGACGTTGGCGGCGCAGAAGGCCGACGACGTCTGCACGCGCCTGGCATCACCGCGCGATCTGGTGCTGGGCGCAGACACGATCGTGGTGATCGATGGGCGTGTGTTGGGCAAACCGCGGGACGATGAGGACGCGCACGCGATGTTGACGACGATGGCCGGGCGAACCCACGAGGTGATCACCGCTGTCGCGTTGCGATCCAAGACCGGCTACCGCGACGACTTCCACATGGTGACGCGCGTCACGTTTCGCCCGTTGTCGCCCGATGCGATCGCGCGCTACGTCGCGTCGGGGGAAGGGCGCGACAAGGCCGGCTCCTACGCGATCCAAGGTTTGGGTGCGGGGATCGTTGCTGCGATCGATGGTTGTTATTCGAACGTCGTTGGGCTGAGCGCGCCGCGCACACTGCTGGCGTTGCAGCAGGCCGGACTGGTGGCGCAGTGGCCATGAGCGCTTCGGAACACGACATCGTCGGCGCGCTGCACCGCGTCCAGGACCGCATTGCCAAAGCCTGCGCAAGCGTGGGTCGTGCTGAAGACGCTGTGCGGCTGATCGCGGTGAGCAAGCGTCATCCGGCCGAAGCGATTCGGATCGCGTACGCGGCAGGTCAACGCGAGTTTGGCGAGAACTACGTGCAAGAGCTGGTTGGCAAGGCCGGCGTGTTGAACGACTTGGCAGACCTTCGCTTGCGCTTGATCGGTCACCTTCAGCGCAACAAGGCCAAAGACGTGACGCGCTTGAAGTGTGCCGTCGACACGGTGGATTCCGTGCGCCTCGCGGCGGCGCTCAACGAACGCGCGGGGCGTGACGGCGTGCTGATCGAGGTGCTCTTGCAGGTGAATATGGCGCGCGAGGAACAGAAATCCGGCGCATTGCCGGAGCTCGTGCCGGAGCTGGTGACGGAAACGCGCGCGATGCCGCATCTGTCGTTGCGGGGCTTGATGACGATTCCGCCCGACGTGACCGACCCGAATGACAACCGCCGATGGTTCGCCGCGCTGCGCGAGCTCGCGGCGCGACACCAGTTGCCTGAGCTATCGATGGGCATGAGCGGTGACATCGAAGCGGCGATCGCCGAAGGCAGCACGATGGTGCGCGTGGGCACAGCGATCTTTGGCGCGCGCGATTGATCGACAGGCGAGATGGGAGAGGCGTGCTCAGCGCAGGGAGATGCAGCGCTGTTGCTCGGTTTCGCGTGCGCCACTCGGTAGCGTCTTGGCGAGCACGCAGTGCGGGTCTGGATCGAACGGGTTAATCAGAATCGCCTCGTAGGCGGCGCGCTGCGCAGCGCGTGTGTCGCCCAGGGAGAGCGCGGCGTTCGCAAGGACTGACAACGCCGGCTCGTGCTCTGGGTAGCTCGCGAGCAGGGATTGCATGGCGCTCTGGGCAGTGGCGGCGTCACCACCAAGCAGGGCGGCGCGTCCATAGCGCGACGTCACGATCGGATCGCGCGGATCCACCGTGTGCGCTTTGCCGTATTCGACAGACGCCGCACGATGATGGCCACGACTCCACAGCATGTCGCCCAGGCGCAGAAAGCGGCGCGCAGCTTCCTGTTCGACCTCACTCAGCTCGTCGGGTGCCGCCTTGCCGCGCACAAAGCGGCGCGCCAACGCGCGAGCCCCGGGTGCCTTCGCTTCACGCTCGCGCAAGGCGCTGGACCACTGACGTTCCAAGGTCGCAAAAGGGATCGTCGCCACCTGCGCCAAGGCGTTCGGCGCCTGTTCTCCATTTCCAACGCGCGTGAACGCATCGCGCAGACCTTGCACGCCGTACGCGCCGACGAACCGCTGCATGAAGGTGGACACCTGAGCGAATGCCAACGCTGCGTCCTCTTGGGAGGGCAACAGCGCAATCGACGGATGCAGGCGCTCGAAGGGAAGCAGCTTGTTGGTCTTGGCGGCGTTCATCAGCAGCGACTCGGATGCGGCGTCCAATCGCAGCTCCCCGTCGCTTGGCTCGAAGTGGAAGCTCGCGTCCGCATGCGCTCGCCACGCTCGCTCCAGCAGCTTGGCCGTGCCTTCCTGCAGCCACACCGGTGCGCGCTCCCGCGTCTTGAACGACACGAACAGGTGCGTGAGCTCGTGCGCGATGGTGTCGGCCCAGGCATAACCGCGCACCAACGCGCGCGGCGTCGTGATCATCAAGCGATTCCACTTGCAGAGCGCGATCGTGCCGGATGTCTCGATCTGCGCCTCGGTCAACGGCGACACCTGCGCGAGCGAAGCTGCGGAGGGATACACCTCGAGGCGCAAAGGCCCAGGTACCGCGATGCCCAGCGCGTTCGTCAGCGCACGATCAGCCGCCTCCAAGACACGTAACGCCTCGCTCGCCAAAACGGCGTCCTCTGGGCCGAAATACACGCGGTAACGGCCGTTGCCGCTGCTCTGGGTCTGCATCGCGCCGACCAATCGGTGCACCGCGCGCACCATCGTCTGCGTTTGCACCCAGCTCGGTGGACGCGCTTGGGGTGGCGCATCGTGCAGCGCCGCATCGATATGCCCTTGGGCGCTCGCATAATCGCCGTGGTGAAGCTCCACGACGCCTTGGAAATAGAGCTGCGCCGGACGCAGCGCAGGATCCTCGATGCCCGCGATCAAGCGCTCTGCGCCGATCAGGTCGAGGCTGTCGATCGCACGTTGAATCTCGGCAAGCTGTTGGGACGCAACCCGCTCGGCATGCACGCGCGGAAGTCCGAGCCACCACGCAGCGCAGCACAACAGCACCGACAGCAGGCGATCACGTCGCGTCATTCGAGGAGCTCACGGTAGTAGCGCTCAGTCGCTTGCTCGTAGCCGCGAGGACGTGCGGCGCGCATGCCTTCGATCAGCTTCTGGCGCAAGGCGTGAGACGCGCTCTGATTCTGCTCGGGGATGCGCACGTGGCCTGAGCCCATGTCATTGCCTTCCTGTTCTCCACGACCGCCTCGCTGACCGGAGCTTTCTTCGCGCATGGATTCCTGTGCCGCTTGCAGCGCATCGCGGGCGTCGGATTGGGCACTTGCTGCTGCTTCCGGATCACCACCACGCAACGCACGCTCGGCTTGCTGCATCGACCGCTCGGCGTTGCGAAGGTTCTGCGCGCCCTCCTGATGCAATGGTGCATTGCCACCTTTGCCTTCCAATGTCTCCGCCAGGCTCCCTGTGCCGGCGCGCGTGCGTTGTTGCGGATCCACGTCGCCGCGGAGCGCTTGCTGATCTTCGCCGTTCATCTCCGACGACACGTCAGGCGCTTGTTGCTGCAGCGCCGACTGCAAGCTTTCGATCGCGCGTGTGGCGCGCTGCGCACGCTCGGCATTGCGCGCAGTCTCGCCGCGGGCGCCAGGGAACATGCGCCGCATGATGTCGAGATCGCGCTCGAGCTCTTGTGCGTGATCCGCCGCAAGGCTTGCCATCCGCTCGGCTTCCAAGATGTCGCCTGCGCCGAGCGCGGAGGTCGTGTCTGACACACGCTGTGACACGCGATCCAGTGCCTGTGTCTCCAGGCTGCCCAAGGTCGATCGATCGATCGCCGCCACCGCCTCGCGAGCCGCCTTGGCCTTTGCCTGGAGCGCCGGTGTGACCGACCCCGTGCCGTGCCGTTTGGCCCAGCGTTCCGACAGCTGGTTGAGGCGATCACCCGAGCGTTGCGCCAAGCGCTGTTGTTCCTGTGTCAGCGCTGCGAGCTCGGAACGCGCCGCCTCCAAGGCTTGATTGCGCTCGCCGAAGCGGTCCTGCGTGAAGGAGAGGGTGCCGTCGCGAAGGGCTTGCTGCAGCGCATCCACGTCGCGCGTCAACGCCGCGAGCTGTTCTTCTGCCGCTTTCAGGTCGTTGCGCTGCAATGCCTCTTCCATCGAGGACAGCGTGTTCTGCCCCGACTTCGCTTGCAGCGCGTCCGCGTTGACGAACTCGCCCGGCACGTGATCGGCCAACTGCGCGAGGCTCTCCATCAGCCGTGTCAGTCGGGTGCGCGCGCGTGCGATGGCCGCCAACATCTCGGCCCGTGCCTGCGCATCGTCCGTCGACTCCAGTCGCTTCATCAGCTCGCTCAGCTGCTTTTGGATTTGTCCAAGCTCTGCAGCGAGCGCTTCGGCTTCGGACAGGTGCGCACGACCCAACAGGTCAGCGAGGAACAAAGTGTCGCCTTCCAAGGCTTCCACGCTATGGCGATCGGCGAGGCTGCGCGCGGGGAGCGGAGCGAGCGTTTGGCCATACAGGACCTGCTCCTCGGTCAGCAGGCGTCGGTGCCTCGCTCGCATCGCCCGCAGCGCATCGCGATCGGTGCGCTTGATCGCGTCGGTGTTCGGCAACGCGTTGAGCCACGTGTCGAGCGCGTCGATCAACGTTCGCCCTTTGTCACTCAGCCGCTGGTTACGTCGACGGGAGTCGAGCTCATCGGCGACAGGCGGCTGCTCCAAACGCACCGCGAGCGCTTCCACCATGTGATCGAGGAGCTCGCGCAACGCCTGGCGCACCTGCAGCTTCTCGCCCGCATCGGAAGCGATTTCGATGTGCACCACGGCAGAGCGCGTGTGGTTCGGTCCTTCGAACGCGCTTTGATCGGCGGCTTCGATCCATAGCGAAACCACGTCACCCGGCTTCGCCAGCAGATCGCTCACCAACATCACGGAGCGCTCGTCAACCGTGAGCGCGCTTTGCTCGCCGCGCGCGGTCCAGAGACGTCGGCGCTGTTGGCGTCCATCCGGTCCAGCGCTGACGAGATCCAACGTTGCCAAGCCAGCGTCGTCACTTGCTCGCACTTGCAGATCGATCGCTGCTTCGGGCGCGACCACGCTGCCTTCGACCGGGGTCACAATGGCGACCTGCGGCGGTGCGTCGGCGATCGTCACGAGCTCGCGCGTCGTGCGATCTCGAAACCATGTGTGCTTGCGGTGGAGGCGAATCGACAGCGGTCCGCTTTCGCGCGCGACGAAGCTGCCGTGGAAGTTGCGGGCTTGCGAAGACGACAACGGCAAGTCGACTTTGCTGACGTTGAGCTCCGCAGCGTCCGCGTCGAGGCGCGTCGCGATCGTGATCTCGATGTGCGTGCCTCGTGGCACCTCGACCTTCGCCGCGTCCTCGATTGTTTCCTGCGCGCGCCGGAGGTAGCTCGGGAACTTCAGGCGCAGCGTGACGCGCTCGACCACATCACCGACCTGCGCGCCACTGCCGTCGGTGGGGGAAGGGTGCAGCAATGCATGCAGGCCAAGTTGTAGCTGCGGGCTGACGAGCAGCCAGCTCAGCGCGACGAGGTTGACCGCCAGAGCCGCCCACATCGAACGATCGCGCGTCCAGTCGAGTTGAACCACACGTTGCACGGGCAGCTCTCGCAGGTCCGCCACTGCTTGTTGCGCGTGTGCCTCGGCCAGGGTGGACGAGAAGCCTGAGTTGACCGTTGTGTTCGACAGCAGCTCGAATGCGGTCAGGGCGCGCGAGCCAAGGCCAGGCGTTGCCTGATCGATCAAACCGGCCGAGTGACGCACGCTGGCCGTCTCCCCGGGCGCAGCGATCCACCAGGCGGCGCCGGCCAACAGACCCATCGCGCCGAGCCAGATCACGCCGCTGTCCAGGATCGATGCCACCGGCCCGATCCAGGTCGCCGCCAACACGATCCAAGCGCAGGACAGAGCGAGCCCGATCATCACGCCACGCAGCAGAGCTCGGGTCAGCGCGCGCCGCTTCACGCGACCGAAGTGGCCGGCGACCTCCCGCTGCAGCGTTGGGGAAAGACTCACGGGCGAGAGCTTAGCTGACGCTCCGCGCTGACTCGGGGCGGTTTGCTGGTGTGCCTCCGAATGTGGACCCCAGCGGAATGCCTGAATATAGTCGCGCAGGCTCTTCGGGGGTCGCAGTGCTTCAAGACGAAGACATGGAACAGCACGGTCGCGACGTGGAGCGGCTCGAGTCGGCGCTGAGCGCTCGCGTCCGCGACGTTCGCAGCATGGAAGCCGAGCTCGAGCGGCGCGCGATCCTGATTCGCGATCTGACCGCGCGGTGGGAGACCATGCCCCCTGCTCCAGGTGACACCTCGCAGCACCGGCATGGAGACGAAGCCCAGGTCACCGCGGCGCGGGATGCCGCGATCGCGCGCGCGTTGGACGCGGAAGCTGCCGCGTTGGAGCTGAGGTTTCGCCTTGATGAGCTCGCCGGACACCTGTCGGGTATCGAGTCCACCTCGCAGGCAGCGCTGCTTGCGCAGTTGGCACAGCACGAAGGGGCGCTACGCGGGGTGCGCTCCCGCCTCGCAGAAGCACAAGACGCACAGGATCGGGCCGAGGCTCGCTTGATGCTGACCGAGCACGACCTGGAAGACGCGCGGGCCGAGTGTGGCGTGCTGCGGCGCCAACGTCTCGAGTTGGGGGAACGCCTGGAGATCGAAGCGCTCCGGGCACGCACCGCTGAAGCCGAGGTTGCCAAGTTGCGCGGTGAGCTCTTGGGCGTCCGTGCCCGCGCGGACGAAGCAGAACGGGCGGTTCAGAGCTCGGGGAGCGTGGGTCGCGAGGCCACGGCGGTTGCCGACGATCTGCGCGCGCGAATCTTCGTGGCAATGGCCGAGCGTGATGCCGCCCGCAACGTGCTCGACATGGCACGGGTCGAGCGCGACGCCGCGCTGGCGGACGGGGCGCAAGGTCGGGTCGAGCTCGAAGCGCTGCGCGACGAGTTGGCCGAGCGTGAAGCGGACTTGGCGACCGTCCGAGCCGGCAACGCCGACAGCGGGGATCTTCGCGATCGCGCGTCGCGCCTGCATGAAGCCCTGCTGGATGCGCGCCAAGGGTTGCGCGAGCTGACCGCTTGGCTTGCAGGGGAAGGGGCGCCGGCGCCGTCGGCGAGCACCACATCGTTTGAGCTGGAGGCCCCGATCGGAGTGTCGACACGCCCGCCGCGAGAGGACGAAACGCTACCCGGCGTCCCGCTGCACGTGCAGGCGATGGCAGCGGTGGAAACCATGGCTGTGGAAGCGCTCGAAGAGCAACTCGCGCACAAAGACGAGCAACTGCGCGCGCTCGAGGCCCGCATCGATGAGCTGCTGCGCCGGCAGGGGCCGATCTAAAGCACAAACGCCCGGCCGAGCTTGTCGACCGGGCGCTGGCTGTGAATGGGTGACTTGCGTGTGACCTAGAAGTCGCCGCCCATGCCGTGGCTGTGACCGCCCGCGGCCGGCTTTTCATCCTTCGGACGCTCGGCGATCAACGCGTCGGTCGTGAGCATCAGGCCTGCGACTGACGCCGCGTTCTGGAGTGCGGTGCGCACGACCTTGGTCGGATCGATCACACCGGCCGACAACAAGTCCTCGTATTGTTCTGTCGCCGCGTTGAAGCCAAAGGCGCCCTTTCCGTTGCGCACCTTGTCCACGACGATCGACCCCTCGATACCGGCGTTCGCCACGATCTGACGCAGGGGCTCCTCGATGGCTCGGCGGATGATGTTGACACCAACCAATTGCTCCGGGCTGGTCTCGACCTTTTCGAGCGCGGACTGGCTGCGGAGCAGGGCGGTGCCGCCGCCGGGGACGATGCCTTCCTCCACCGCGGCGCGCGTCGCGTTCAGCGCGTCCTCCACACGCGCCTTCTTTTCTTTCATCTCGACCTCGGTCGCTGCGCCGACCTTGACCACCGCCACGCCGCCCACGAGCTTGGCGAGCCGTTCCTGCAGCTTCTCCTTGTCGTAGTCGCTTGTGGTCTCGTCGATTTGGCGCCGAATGGTCTCGATCCGGCCCTTGATGTCCGCCTTCTTGCCTGTCCCGTCGACGATCGTGGTGTTGTCCTTCGTGATCGAGACACGCTTGGCGCGGCCCAGATCGTTTAGGGTGATGTTTTCGAGCTTGATACCAAGGTCCTCGCTGACCACTTCGCCACCCGTCAAGATCGCGATGTCTTTCAGCATCTCCTTGCGGCGATCACCAAAGCCGGGCGCCTTGACCGCGGCCGTGGCGAGGGTTCCGCGCAGGCGGTTCACGACCAGTGTCGCGAGCGCTTCGCCTTCGATGTCCTCGGCGATGATGAGGAGCGGCTTCTGCTGGCGGGCGATCGCTTCCAGGATCGGCAGCATGTCCTTCATGTTCGCGATCTTCTTCTCGCAAATCAGGATGTAGGGGTCGTCCAGGACTGCCTCCATCCGCTCCTGGTCTGTGACGAAGTAGGGGGACAGGTAGCCACGGTCGAACTGCATGCCTTCCACGACCTCAAGCGTGGTTTCGAGGCTCTTGGCCTCCTCGACCGTGATCACACCCTCGTTGCCGACCTTTTCCATCGCTTCGGCGATGATCTTGCCAATGGTGGTGTCGCCGTTGGCCGAGATCGTGCCTACCTGGGCGATCTCGCGCGGATCCTTCGTGGCCTTCGACTGTTTGGTCAGCTTCTCGATCACGAGAGCGACGGCTTTGTCGATGCCTCGCTTGATGTCCATCGGGTTGTGGCCCGCGGCGACCATCTTGGAGCCCTCGCGGTAGATCGCCTGGGCCAGGACCGTCGCCGTAGTGGTGCCGTCGCCAGCGACGTCGGAGGTCTTCGAAGCAACCTCGCGCACCATTTGCGCGCCCATGTTCTCGGCAACTGGGTCGAGCTCGATCTCCTTCGCGACCGTGACACCGTCCTTGGTCACGGTCGGAGCGCCGAAGCTCTTCTCGATCACCACATTGCGCCCCTTGGGCCCGAGGGTGACTTTGACGGCATCTGCCAGTGCGTTCACACCCGCCAGGATGCGATCGCGGGCCGTTGAGTCGTAGATGATTTCCTTGGCTGCCATGATCGAAATCTCCTTATTGAATCAATGGGTTGAAGGTTAATTCTCGACCACGCCGAGGAGATCCTCCTCGCGCAGGATCAGGTACTCCTCACCGCCGAGCTTGATCTCTGTGCCGCCGTACTTCGCGAACAGCACGCGGTCGCCAGCCTTTACATCGAGCGCGCGGACGCTGCCGTCGTCCAGGATCTTGCCCTTGCCGACCGCGACCACCTTGCCCTCGATAGGTTTCTCCTTCGCCGTATCGGGAATGATAATTCCGCCTTTGGTCTTTTGTTCCTCTGCAACGCGCGCGACAAGCACGCGGTCCTGAAGCGGTCGTATCTTCATGCGCTATCTCCCTGGTTGGTGGCGGCGCTGTTAGCACTCGCCGGGTGCGACTGCCAATCTGGCGCGCGCCAACATAACGAGGGCTTCTCGGGCGTCAAGGCCGACTGGAGAGCGCTATCGTTTCAATGACTTGCGGCGGTGCGCACCGCGCCCTCCGGGAGCGACTCCAAACGTCCGAAGAACCGAGAGACCCAAAGGAGGCTGACCGTGTCGACGATCGACTCTTACAGCGACATCCGCGTGTACTTCCACGAGCGCCTGCACGAGGCGTTCGAGTGTCAGCGTATGCGAGCCTCCCAAGAGACCGAGATCTACCTGATCAACCTGCTGGCGGAGAGCTCGCTCGCGCAGCGGGCAGAGACCATCGAGTGCCCGCTCGTGACGTTGCTGGAGCGTGCACAGTCGGCAGATGGCGTTGAACGGGTGCAGCGGTTTCGCGAGCTCGGCGATACGGCACTGATGGTGTACGGATTCTTCTCAGACTTGATACGACGCCGCGGCGTCGACGAGAGCTACGTGCGCGCGATGGGTGGGACCGGATACGCGAGCGCGTCAGAATTGATTCGCTTCGTGGGTCGCCACCCTCGCGCGGGTTCCGCCCACGTCTACCGGGAGCTCGCAGAACGCTTCGATGAGATCGGAGCTGTCGTCGCAGACGTGCGCGAACAGACGTCGTGCTCAGAGCGGGATGTGATCGCGATCTACGACAAATGGGTGAAGACCCGCTCGCCGCGCTTGGCCCGTCGGCTCGCTCGTGCTGGCCTGTTTCCTGAAGCCCGGCCGCAGGGCAACCAAAGCTGACCGGCGACGAGAGTCAGACCTGCGTCTCGAAAAGCGCCTTCTGCTCCGCAACAAACTCTTCGACGAGGCCCGTGACATCGCGTGAGAACGTGACGCGTTCCGCCGCAATCTCGCGCAGGGCGGTGACGGCCGGGCGATTCTTGCTTGCGACCAACGCGGGAGCACCCTTCATCAGCTGACGCGTTCGCTGTGCAGCGAGCACGACCAGTGCGAAACGGTTTTCCTCGTGGGCGAGACAATCTTCGACGGTGACGCGGGCCATGACCTGTCCTTCGAAATGGGAGAAGCCTCGTAGCAAGTCGTTCGCACCGTCGCAAGTGTTGCGCCGCGATCCCGCGCTTCTGCTTTACTCCGCTAGGCGCGATCGTTAGCATCCTCTCTCTCGCTCGCGCTGCCGATATGGCGAACCTCACCATCACGTCCCCCGAAGGACACCAGCGAACCGTTGAGCTCAAGGGCCACGACACGCTGGGCCGCCACCCCGACAACACGATTCAGATCTTGGACCGGATTGTGTCCAAGAATCATTGCCACATCGACCTGGTCGACGGTCGGTTCGTGCTCAAGGACCTCGGGTCGTTGAACGGCACGTATATCAACGGCGCCCGCATCGAGTCGCAGTCGCACCGAGTGCTGGCGCCGGGCGATGAGATCACGCTCGGGTCTACCAAGCTCGCCTTCGGGTCTGGTACCGAGGTCGAAGCGACCGCGATCGCTGGCCTTCCAGGTACCGGTTCGTCGGGCGATCAGGGCGAAGCGCTCAACCCCAAGCTGGGACGCGTCACGATGGCGCCTGGCATGGTGGAGAGTCACATCCGCTCCAAGTTGGCCCAACAAGCCGACCAGAACTTTGTGCCAGAGCGCTTGATCACCGACGTTTCGGTCTTGCGCCGCGACTACGAGAAGCTTCGCGTCAGCTACGAGCTGAGTCGCGCGATCGGCGGCGAGCTGGACGTGGACAAGCTCCTGGCCAAGATCCTGGACCAGTCATTCACTTTCCTGGCGGCGGACCGCGGCGTGGTGCTCCTGTTCGACGAGAACAAGGAGCTGCAACCGCGATGCGTTCGCACCAAGCGCGGCGCGGACAACGAAGAGGTCTCGCTGTCGACCACCATCATCAACGAGGTGGTGAAGAACCGGACCGCCGTGCTGTCCAGCGATGCCACCATGGACGCCCGGTTCAAGGCCGCACACTCGATCATCATGCAGGGCATTCGATCGAGCATGGCGGTGCCGCTGATCACGGGCAGCGACTTGCTGGGCGTCATGATTCTGGATTCCCAGGTCGCCGCGAACGCCTTCACCGACAAAGACCTGCAGATGACGCAAAACATCGCGAACCAAGCTGCGGTCGCGATTCAGAACAGTTTGTACGCACGCAAGATCGAGCGTGAGGCGCTGACCCGTGAGCGTTTCCAGCGTTTGTTGTCGCCTCAGATCGCCGAGCTCGTGATCGCCGGTAAGGTTGAAGTCGAAAAGGGTGGCGAGGCGCGCGACACGACGGTCTTCTTCAGCGACATCCGTGGCTTCACGTCGATGAGTGAGAAGCGCACCGCGCGCGATATCGTGAACATGCTCAACGAGTACTTTGAGCTGATGGTTGAGGTGATCTTCAAGTACGAGGGCACGCTCGACAAGTTCGTTGGCGACGAGACCATGGCGCTGTTCGGTGCGCCGGTGGATCACAAGGATGACGCGTACCGGGCGGTGAAGGTTGCCGTGGAGCAGATGCGGGCGCTCGAAGACTTCAACGCCGCGCGTGTGGCCGAGGGCAAAGAGCCGGTAAAGATCGGCATCGGGATCAACAGCGGCGAAGTCGTTGCGGGTTACCTCGGCAGCAGCAAGGCGCTTGAGTACTCCGTTATCGGCGGCGTGGTGTACACCGCGGCACGTCTGTGGTCTGGGGCACAAGCGGATCAGATC
>JACZCZ010326435.1_pt1 | contig 25574 bp, 26 predicted proteins | sample 8641811 | NCBI WGS metagenome assembly JACZCZ01 (sample SAMN15324610, study PRJNA640507) | soil metagenome | isolation source: intercropping peanut in the first line | place: China: Luxin town, Laibin City, Guangxi Province | collected 2019-07-25 | depth 10cm m | reverse complement strand
GCGCGATGATTCGCGCCGGGACGCCGCAGCTCGCCGGCGTAGGCGACGGAATCGTCGGCTGGGACCGCGTGAACGACGCACCCATCATGGGCGTGCCGTTCAGCAGTGAGGACTCGAGCTTCGCAGTGCCGACCAAGGTCGGCCCGAACAGCGACTGCATCGTCGGGCGCCTCGGGGACCAAGACACGAAGGCGGCGCGCGTCATGCTGCGGCTCACGCCGAACGACGTCTTCGAGGCAAATTTCTCCGCCGACATCACCGAGCAGGACGACACGAGCCCTTACGAGCTGACGACGACGATCGTCGGCACTCCAGCGCTGGTGCAGAACTACAACCGCCTCACGGCGTTGCCGACTTACGGCGTTCCCTGGGACGCTCGGTTCATGGCGCCGGACATCCACACGACCTATGCCGGCTTCGGCGTCGCGGGCCGAACCGACGGCGGCATCGAATCACCGAACTTGAGCACGGTGACGCACTGGGGCACGAGCGCCACGTTCGACTTCAACCTCGATGCCGTCGACATCAAGCTGATCTTGGCACGACGCGAGTTCGACACGCTGTTCGGCCAAGACGCGGACGGATCGCCGCTCGCCTATAGCGCTCTGACGAACGACATCGTGTACGACCAGAATACTGTCGAGCTGCGCGTCAGCGGCGAGCTGCTCGGCGGCCGCACTTCGTGGACGGCCGGTTACTTCGCGCTCGACTCGTTGGACGTCAACTCGACGATCGTGTCGCTGGCGCCGTGCATTCAGACGACGTCATGCATCGACCGCATCGACTACGTTTGGGTCGACAACTCCGGCGTGTTCCTCAACACCGAAACGGATTTGACGGCGAAGGTGCGCCTGTCGGTCGGCCTGCGCCGCAGCGACGACCGCAAAGACATTCTGCAGGAGCGTTTCGACCGCGCCGGAAACTTTTGCTGCGGGTTTGCGAGCCCGAAAATCGTCACGGCCGACGATTCCCGCACGGACCCGATGGTGAGCCTGACGTATGCGCTGGTCGAGCAAGTGCAGGTCTACGGGACCTACCAGGAAGGATTTCGCGGCGGCGGCGTGTCGGCGCGCGCCACCGGCACGACGCGCATTCCGTTCGGCCCCGAGACGCTGCAGAACCGCGAGGTCGGGATCAAGTCCGACCTCTTCGGCAATCGGGTCCGCATCAACGCCTCGATCTTCGATATGGCCTACAAGGACATCCAGCAAGCCGCTGCCGGCGTCGACGAGCTCGGCCAGGTGGCGGCCGTCACGACGAACGCGGGCGCGGCGTCGATCAAAGGCTACGAAGTCGAGACGCGAGTGCACATTGGCGAGCATTGGAGCATCGACAACACCCTCGGCCACCTCGATTACCAACTGACGGATTTGGGCAAAGCGAGCGCCGAGGCGCTCGCCGCCGCGGGCTTGAACACCGCGAACGCGCCGGACATCAACGACGGCCCGGCGCGCACGCCGCAGTACACCGCGAGCGTCAATGCGGCGTACTACCGCGACATGCCGAGCGGCGCAGGATTCTCCGCACGGCTCGGCGCGTCCTGGCGGGATGACGCGTGGTGGGGGTTGGACGGCGACGAGAGCGACCCGACCAACAAGGTTCCCGCGCGCACGCTGACGAACTTCCGCCTGACGTGGACGTCGCCGCGCGATGAATGGGAAGCCGCGCTCTTTTGCACGAACTGCTCCAACGTTCGCACTACGAGTAGCCAATTCAATACGCTGACGCTTACGGGCCGATCTTCGGTGACGTACATTCGTCCGAAGGAATGGGCCGTCAGCGTGAAAAGGGAATTTTGACGATGACCGCGCGCCGGAAACCGAGGGGAAATCATGGACAGTGAGCGAGCGCCGCCGAAGACACGCGCCGGCAGCGATGGCATCGCCGCGGCGTTCACCGAGTTCCGCTCGGCCCTGACGCGGCTCGTCGCGCGAATCGTGGGCCCCAACAGCATCGAGGACATCGTCCAAGAGACGTTCATTCGCTCTTACGAAGCGTCGCGCAAACAGACCATCAATCATCCGCGGTCGTTCATGTGGAAAACCGCGAAGAATCTCGCCCTCAACCACCTGCAGAACGCCAATAACAAGCTCACGACCAACGTAGCGGATTTTTCCGATCCGGATGTCTATCTACCTACGGAAGTTGTCGAAGCGGAGCTCGAGTTCGAGTCTCGCGAGCGCTTTCTGGTGTTCTGCCGGGCCGTGCAGCGGCTACCATTGCAATGCCGCCGCGTTTTCATTTTGAAGAAGGTCTACGGCTTGCCGCAAAAAGAGATCGCGGCTCGGCTCGAGATCAGTGAGAGCACCGTAGAGAAGCAGGTCGCAAAAGGTTTGCTCGTCTGCGCGGAATTCATGGCGGAGATGGGTTATCCCGTCGATGAAGGCAGCCAGCGGCGCAAGCAAGGCAGTGGACGCGTGAGAGTGGGCAAATGAAAACACGGAGCGCCGGAATCGTTCGACTGCTGAATCCGCGCCGAGCGCGCGAGGAGGCCAGCCTGTGGATCGCGCGTCTCGACCGCGGCTTGACCGCGGAGGAACGGCGCGGGCTCGACGAATGGTTGGCCGCCGACTCGAGTCACTCGGCAGCGCTCGTCGACCTCGCCGCCCTGTGGGATCGTGCCGACGTCTTGGGAGAGCTCGCCGAGCTGTTTCCGCTCGAGCAGCAGGCGCTCGCCAAGCCACGAGCGATGCGCTTTGCGCTCGCGGCGTGCGCCGTGGCGCTCGCCGGCGTAGCCGTCATCGCCGCCTTCAGCTTCTTGCCTGGCGCCACGGAGAACCCGGCGCCCGCCGCGGTTGCCGCAGGAGACACACAACCGGCCGCTACGCCCGTGACGGCGCCGCCGCCCGTCGCGGCAGTGGCGCAACACGTTTACGAAACGGCCGTCGGCGAGCAATCGACGGTGCGTCTGTCGGACGGCTCGATCGTCACGCTGAACACCGACTCGTCGATCGAGGTTCGCTACGACGATGCGCAGCGTTCCGTGCTGCTCGCGCGCGGCGAGGTCTACTTCGAGGTTGCGCGCGATCCGGCTCGCCCGTTCCGGGTGCAGGCCGGCGACCGAGTGCTCGAAGCCGTCGGCACGGCGTTCAACGTGCGCTTGGGCCCGACCAACGACGTCCGGATGATGGTCACCGAGGGTAAGGTCAGCGTTGCGCCACGGGTTCGGAGTGCATTGCCGCAGCCGAGCGCGCCGCCGGCGATCGTTCCGGCCGGCAGTCTCGCCGTCATGGAGGAAGGCCCGATCGTCGTGCAGGGCCTCGACGCCACCGAGATCGAGGTGCAGTTGAGCTGGCAGCGCGGCATGCTCGTCTTCGACGGCGACCCACTGGATTCGGTGTTGCTCGAGATCGGCCGCTACACGACCGTCGTGTTCGCGCCCGACGATTCCATTCGCAACGTTCGCGTCGGCGGCTACTTCCGCGCCGGCGACATCGACGGCCTGCTCGTCGCGTTGCGTGAGAGCTTCGACATCGACTCGCGGCGCACGGCCGATGGGCGTATCGCGCTGTTCCCCGCAACCCCGTAACCCCACCGCCCGCTCCACCCTTCCGGCACCGAATAGCGGATTCGCGCCCCTGACCTGTCCCTAGTGGGATAGGCCGGGGAGTACGCGATGAAGCGTTGGATGTTGGCACTGGGAGCATGCTTGGCGGCGACGGCGCTGCCGAGCGCCGCACAGCTCACCGCCGAGCAGCTTTCCACGATGGAGATCAAGACGCAGAAGGTCGGCGACGGCCTCTACGTCCTCACCGGCAACGGCGGCAACATCGGTTTGTCGGTTGGCGCGGACGGTGTCCTCCTCGTCGACGACGGGCAGTTCAATCAGCTCATGCCGCGCACGCTCGAAGCCATGCGCGCCGTGGGCGCCCGTAGCGTCGACCTCGCCATCAACACGCACTTTCACGTCGACCACGCCGACGGCAACCTCGTGCTCGGGCCCACGGGCACGTGGTTCATCTCGCAAGCGAACACGCGCGCGATGCTCGCGAAGGACAGGGTCGTGAATACCTTCACGCGCGCGCCGACGGCGTACGAGCCTTATCCGGCTGCAGCGCTGCCCATCGTGACATTCACCGAGCGCATGCAGATGCACTTCAACGGCGAGACGATCGACCTCATCCACGCGGGCCCGGCCCACACGACGGGCGATGCCGCCGTGTTCTTCCGCAGTCACAACGCCGTGCACACGGGCGACGTGTTCAACAATGCGGGCTATCCCTACATCGACTCCGACAACGGCGGGGATCTCGACGGCACGATTGCGTTCTCCGAGGCGATCCTGCGCGAGATTCGACGCGATACCGTCGTGATTCCCGGTCACGGCCCGGTGGGTACCTACGACGACCTGGTGGCCTACATTGCGATGCTGAAAGGCGTCCGGGCAAAGCTCGCCGCGCTCGTGGATATGGGCGCCACGCTCGAGCAGGTCATGGCGGCCAAGCCGACTGCGGAATGGGACGCGCGCTACGGCAACCCCACGCGCATCGTCAACGGAGGGTACGCGAGCCTCAAGCGGCAGCGCTGAGCAGCTCGCGTGGTGTTACACATGCGTCGATCGTTGCAGTGGCTTGCGTGGGCCTCGTTCAGCATCGGCGCGCTGGCAGCCTGCGCTCCAACACCGCCTCCGGCGCCATCCGTGGACGACACGCCGCGAGCGGCGGACGGCAAGCCCGACTTGAGCGGCATCTGGCAAGCGCTCGGCACGGCGAACTGGAACTTGCTGAGCCACTCGCCGGGACCCGCGCTGTTGCCCGAGATGGGCGCCCTCGCCGCGATTCCCGGCGGCGTCGGCATCGTGCAGGGCGACGAGATCCCGTATCTACCTGCGGCGGCCGAGCAGCAGCGGCGCAACTTCGAACACCGGCTCGCCGAGGACCCCGAGGGCAAGTGCTACAAGCCGGGCGTTCCGCGCGCGAACTACATGCCGTACCCGTTCCAGATCGTGCAGACGCCGAAGGACATCTTCATCTCGTACGAGTTCGCGAACGCCGACCGCCTGATCAACATGGGCGAGCCCACCGAGGCGCTGCTGCCGACCTGGATGGGGTGGTCGAACGGGCGCTGGGACGGCGACACCCTCGTCGTGGACGTCACGGGCCTGAACGGCTTGTCGTGGCTCGATCGCGCCGGCAACTACGCAAGCGACAGCGCGCACGTCGTCGAGCGCTACCGCTTCATCGACAAAGATCACCTGCTCTACGAAGCGACGATCGAGGACCCGACGGTGTTCTCGCGCGCGTGGACGATCAGCTTGCCGCTGTACCGGCGACTCGAGCCGAACATGCAACTCGTCGAGTTCCGCTGCATCGAGTTCGTCGAGGAAAAACTCTACGGCCAATACCGCAAGGTCGAGGCCCAGTGACGCGAGAACGCCCGTGAACCGCAAACTCTCGATAGCGCTTTCTAGCCTGGCTGCGGCCGTGCTGTCTGCCACTCTGGCCGTCGCTCAGCAAACCGCGGAACGCACGGCGGGGTGGACGGCGCCGAAGACGCCATGGGGCCACCCGGACGTCCAGGGACTTTGGCCGAGCACGGAATGGCGCGGCGTGCCGCTGCAGCGCGCCGAAAGTCTCGGCACGCGCAACGTGCTGACCGAAGACGAGTTTGCGGCGCGCGAGCGGCAAGCCGCCGCGGAAGCCGCTGCCGACTCCGAGGAATATGCGGAGCCGTCGTCGCCGGACTCGAAGCCGGGCGGTAACCCGCCGGAATATTGGCAGGACCGCGGCTCGCCGAAGACCCAGGCGTCGCTGATCGTCTCGCCCGACAACGGCCGCCTGCCGCCGCTCGCCGCGGAAGGGGAAGCGCGTATCGCGGCGCGTCGAGCCGCCCAGAAGCCGAACGCCGCTCCCGATTCGTGGCTCGATCGCAGCCTCTACGAGCGTTGCATCACGAAGACGCCGCTGAACTTCTTGCCGGGCACGTACAACAACGGCCACGAGATTCTGCAGAACAAGGACTACGTCGTGATCCGGCACGAGATGATCAACCAGGCCCGGATGGTGCCGCTCGATGGCCGGCCGTTCACCGGCATTCGTACTTATATGGGCGAATCGCGCGGCCGCTTCGAAGGCGACACGCTCGTCGTCGAGACGAGCAACTACATGACGAACGGCGCGCTCATCGGCGATACGCCGATCAGCGAGGATCTGAAGATCACCGAGAGGTTCACGCGCACCGGCGACCATTCGCTGCAGTACGAAGCGACCGTCGACGACCCGAAGACCTGGGCGCAGCCGTGGACCATAGCCTTCGAGATTACCGAAGACCCCGAGTACCCGCTCTACGAGTACGCGTGCCACGAGGGCAACTACGCGATGGTGAACATTCTGAAAGGCGCGCGCGCAGCCGAGGCCGCGCAGCGCGCGCAGCAGTAACGCTCCGAGGACTCGACGATGAAAGCTACGTACGCATCTCCCGCTCTTGCAACAGCCGCGCTCGCGGCGCTGCTCGCTGCAGCGCCCGCCGGAGCGCACCACTCGTTTGCCGCCGAGTTCGATCAGTCGCAGCCGATCAAGCTCCAAGGCACGGTCACGAAGATGGAGTGGATCAACCCGCACTCGTGGATCCACCTCGCCGTCAAAGGGCCGAACGGCGAGACGGCCGACTGGATGATCGAGGGCGGCACTCCGAACTTGATGCTGCGGCGCGGCTTCACGGCCAAGTCGCTGGCGGCCGGCACCGAGATCGTCGTCGAGGGCTATCGCGCGCGCGACGGCTCGAACAAGGCCAACGGCAGCTCGATCACGTTCACGGACGGCCGCAAGCTGTTCGTCGGCGGCTCCTCGCCGGATCAAGGGCCTGCCGCGGCGAAGCCCTAAGGATCCTCCAGCCTCCGCAACTCGCGCGCCCGATCGAAGGGCGTGTGGTCTCGACCTCGAGCGCGAATGGCAACCTGCTCGCGTGACGGAACGCTTACGCTTGCACACGTATGAGCTGGGAACGCATTCCGCAGATCGTCTCTTTTCCGGACCGGGCCAGCTTCGCGGAGACGTACGGCTTCGCGAGTAACTCCGGCAAGGTCAATCTCGAAGGCCAGTTGTTGCGCGCGGCCGAAAGGCCGTCGAAGACCGTCTACCTGTTCATGCATCCCACGTCGACGCTGCAGCTACTGCCGATGCCGGCGGCGCTCGCGGATCGCGGTTTGCACGTGCTGTGCGCAGCCAGTCGCTACGCGAAGAACGACAGCGCGCTGATCATGGAAAAAGTCGCCATCGACTTAGGGGAATGGATGCGGCACGCGCGCGAAGTGCTCCGCTACGAGCGCGTCGTTCTCGTCGGCTGGTCGGGCGGCGGCTCGCTGTCGCTCTTCTATCAGGCGCAAGCGGAGAAGGCCGACATCACGCAGACGCCGGCCGGCGATGCCGTCGATCTCACGGCGGAGAACCTGCAGCCCGCCGATGGCGTGATCTTCGTCGCCGCCCATCTGTCGCGCGCCGAGACGCTGACCGAGTGGCTCGACCCGTCCGTGACCGACGAGCTCGATCCCGACAAGCGGAACCTCGCGCTCGACATCTACTCTGCCGATTGCCCAGCACAGCCGCCTTTCACGAAAGCGTTCGTCGCCACGTTTCGCGCGGCGCAGATCGCGCGCAACCGCAAGATCACGGCGTGGTGCCAGGAGATGCTCGAGCGCCTGCGCAAATCGAGCAGCGGCGAGAAAGAACGCGCGTTCGTCGTGCATCGCACGATGTGCGACGTGCGGTGGCTCGACCCCGCCGTCGACCCGAACGGCCGCGAGCCGGGCCGCTGCTACATGGGAGACCCGCGCGCGGTGAACGTCGGGCCAGTGGGGCTCGCGCGCTTCTCGACGCTGCGCTCGTGGCTGAGTCAGTGGAGCTACGACCTGTCGAACGCCAAAGGCCCGGCGAACGCGGCGAGGGTTCGTCGCACGCCGGTGCTGCAGATCGAGAACACGGCCGACGATGCCGTGCCCGCCACGCACAACCCGACGATCTACGCCGCGCTGGCGACGCCGGACAAGCGCTTCCTCAAGATCGAGGGCGCGACCCACTACTACGTCGGTCAGCCCAAGCTACTGGCGCAATGCATGGACGCCGTTGTCGATTGGAGCCGCGAGAAGCGCCTTCTGCTGGATTGAGCCGGCTGCGCGATTGGCAGCAATCACAAGCGCTTCGGCGCGCGCTTTGGAGGCGCTATAGGGCGCCCAGGACCGCACCGCGAACGCTCAGCCTTTAGCGGATATTGCCACCGCCGAGTGTGGCTGGCCTGTCGGAATGCCGGTCTGCGGTTCGCTCGGCAATGGCATGTATGAAATCCGCAGTGGCATCAGCCACGGCCGTATCACGCGTGTGATTTTCTGTGTCGTGGACGAGCAGATGGTGCTTCTGCACAGTTTCATCAAGAAGACGCAAAAGACGCCAAAGGCGGACCTGGACTTGGCATTGAAGCGAAAGAAGGAGCTGACAAGATGAGCGCAGGTAAGAAGAAGGGGCGCATCGGTTCTTCCTTCAGCGCCTTTATGAAGGACGAAGGGTTGGACCAAGAAGCGAGCGCGGTTGCGATCAAGCGTGTGCTCGCATGGCAGCTTGAGAACGCGATGGCGAAGGAAGGAGTGAGCAAGAACGAAATGGCTAAGCGGATGCGTACGAGCCGCAGTCAACTGGAGCGCATCCTCGATCCGGATAACGACAAAATTCAGCTTGATACGGTGTTCAAGGCTGCGCGCGTCCTCGGCCGCGAACTTAAGTTAGAACTCGTTTAGCGATAGCCGTTCGCCAACATCAGTTCCCGGTCGAACCGACATGTCCGTCAGACGGAAGTCACCCGCTACCCCACGGCTCGTTGCTCAGTTCGGGTCTCAGATTGGCTCAACCTTCGAGGAGTCGGCGTGCAAGCAGGCTTTGCATGTCGCGCCGGCCATCCGCGATCAAGTAGACGATGACCCGGGCGTCGACCACGCGATAGATGAGCCGGTACGGTTTGAAGAACACTTGCCGGTATTCGCGGATTCCGAGCGACCGAAGCTCCTTGGGTATCGAGCCTCTCTCGGGATGTGTCGAGAGGCTTTGCGCGACTTCGACCAGCAGATCGAGAACACGCTCGGCGTTCTCAAACGAATCGTAGGTGGCGATGTAAGTATGCAGATCCTCGAGATCGCGTTCGGTGTCTTCCGTGAGGACGACCTCCAAACGCGTCAATCCGCTGCCCTCTTCCCGCGCAATCGCCGCACCACCTCTCCAAGCGGTTTCACCTTGCCAGCTGCAACCTGCTCATTGCCGAGCGCGAGGATCTTCAGAAGAGCGAGCGTCTCCTGCGTCTCTTCGTACGAAGCCACGTCCTGAATCACGGCTCGCGCCTCGCCATTCTGGGTGATCACGAGCGGTCTGCGCTGCTCAGCAAGCTCGTCGAGCACTTCCGCAGCGTTGGCCTTGAGGTAGCTGATGGGTTTGATCTGCGTTGAATAGCGCATGGGGTCAGGTCCAGCCTTTGCTGATAGGACCAAATATAGTCCTTTAAGAGTCCTAAGACAATGAGCGAGTTTTGGATGATGTCGGCATCCCAGGCCGTGGCACTGCAGCGGGCGTGCCACATTCCCAGGCTGAACGGCCGGAATCGACCTCTCTTGGGCCAGCTAAGCAATGGCAGGGCCGTGCTCGGCGAGCCGGCGTCACTCGGCCAGAACCGGCCATTCACTATTGCTTAGCCCTTGGGCGGAGCGCGGCGCGCGGTGTTGAGCACTTGCTCTACAAAATCAGCCTTGGCGTCGCGATACTTGGCCATCGACTTGCCGTCGAATCGGCGCTTTAGATCGTCGTACTCCTGCCGCAGCGATTCGGACGCTAAGAGGAGGTCGCGAAACCGCCACTGAGCGTCCGCGCTACCGTCCACGACGGTGAGATGAATGCCGACGTGGGGTTCGCTCCTGTAGTCCTCGAACGAGATTGCATCATTTCCAGAGTACCCGCCCAGGTTCACATCGAACAGCTTGCAAAGACACTCCTTCGCGACGGGATATTCTGACGCGGCGACGCGCAGTTGAACGTCTAGATCGCCTTTTGTAAGTGAGCCGGTGATCGCAGTGCTGCCGACGTGTTCGATCTGAGCCGCGGGAACCAGCGCCTGGAGTTCATTCCGCAACTCCAGGAAACGACTCTGGACGCGCGCCCGGAAGTATTGCTCAGGAAAGAACGTAACGGTTTCCTCGCTGCTCATGCCCACATGATAGCGCTGCCCGGCGCTGCAAACGGACTTCACACGAAATCGGCCAGTGTCGGACAGTCCCGTTACGAGCAACCTAGCGGAGGTTGCTCGGGTTCACTCGCCACCTCCGACATCCTGTTGCGACGGACGGCGGGCAAGATACCCTAGCGAGGTCACCGTGCCGTCCGTCTCGAATAGCGACGCCTTTGGAGATCCGAGTTCGAGCCGCGCCGCGACTTGCCCAAAGATAGGAGCGCGCTCCTCCGGACGCATCTCACGTCCACCAACAGCGCGTTCGAGCACTTCGATTCGGCAGACGGTCGTTCTGCACTCCACTTCGAGCGTGACGAGTTGCACGCTACTAACTTGCGCAAACTCGTCGAGAATCTCGGCTTCCATGCTCGGTGCCCAGAGAGGATCAACGGCCTCTCCGGCAAAGCTGCCGTCGGCGGCCACGAACGCCGGCTGCGGTGGACGCTCCGGGTATTTCGCCATCAGCTGCAAGGCGTAGGCTGGACGCGTGTAGGAAGCGCGCGGAGGGACTGGCAGACGATCCTCCACGCGTGCGGGTCCGCCCTCGACGGCGTCCGGTGCGACTTCGACGCGCCTTGGAGGAACTCCCCTTGACGCATCGGGCGCGGGCTCAACAACGCGCGGCGCATCGAGCCAGACATAGGCTGACGCGAGCACCGCAATGCATGCGATCACGAGGGCGCCTCTGGCTGCCACGCTCAATGTAGTCGCTCCGTTGAAACCAATATCGCTGCTGGTCTTCCAGCAAAAAGACCCCGGCTCGCGTGGATCGTTCCTAGCCGATCGTAGCGCTACCGACCGGCGAATGGCCCGTCTAGATACATCTCATGTCGCTCGGTTCGAGCTGCGGCGGGCCGGATCGTTTCGCCGAGATCGGCCAGCTCGAGACACTCGACTCGGAACGGCCGTGGCCCGCGCCAAGTAGTCTTGGGCTACTCCGCCCTTAGCGTTTCCATTGGGTCGATGGTCGCCGCGCGCCGCGCGGGCAGATAGCTCGCGAGCGCGCAGGCGAGCAAGAGCACCGCGGCAGCCGCGGCGTAGGTTGGCCAATCGAGCGCACTCACGCCGAACAGTAACGCCGACATCAGCCGCGCAAGACCGACTGCAGCGCCGACTCCGATCGCGGTGCCAAGGCCAGCGACCAGCAGCCCGTCACGCAGGAACAGCGCGGTCACCTGGTGCTTCTGTGCGCCGACCGCCACGCGAACGCCGACTTCGCGACTGCGTTGCGAGACCGTGTACGAAACCACGCCGTAGATTCCAATAACTCCGAGGAGCAACGCCATCGAGCCCGCGATACCGAGCATCGCCAGCGTGAAGGACGTCCGCGCCAGCGATCCGCGCTGCACGTCCGCGAGCGTACGGAGTTGTGCGAGCGGCAGGTTTGGGCTCACAGACCAGACAGCTTCACGGACCTCCGCGAGAAAACCTTCGGTGGCCGCACGTTCGCTGCGAAGCGCGTACGTGACGGCGCGCGGCGCTGCGCGCTGTCCCATGACGCTTTGCACGCCGGCACGCCGATACAGCGTTGACGATGCGGGCAAGTGAACGCCCTGGTCGTGCACGTCCGCAGCGACGCCGATCACCTCGAACAAGGGCGCCGTTTGCCCGAACCGAATGTTCTTGCCAAGCGCAGCAGCGGCGTCGCCCCAGGTCTCCCGCGCCATGCGCGCGGAGACGAGAACGAAACCTCGTTCTTCGTAGACGTCGGCCCATGTGAAGTCGCGGCCCGCGATCAACGGAGTGCCCTGCGTCGCTAGCAGCCCCGGCGAGATCGATTTCGCCCAGTGCAGCGCCGGTATGTCGCCGGGCTGGGTCTGACCCTCGATCCAGACGCCGTTCCCTGCGAGAAAGGCCGTTTCCATCGGCATTGCGGACGTGAACGCCGCGGACGTAACGCCCGGAATTGCGGCGAGTCGGTCGAGAATGTCGTTCTGCATGCGGATTACGCGCTCCGCTTCCGCTGCCTCCGCCGGAGGGATCGCGAGGCGGAACGTCTGCAGATCTTCCGGTTCCGTGAATCCGGGATCGACGCTCGCGAGCTGCTGAAAACTGCGCAGCATTAGGCCGGAGGCGACGAGAACCACGAGCGCAAGCGCGACTTGCACGACGACGAGCGTGCTTTGGGAGAGCTGCCGCTCTCGGGTGTGGCTCCCGCCGCGGCCGCCACGCAGTGGCGCCGCGATGCCAGCCCGAGCATGCTTCAAGACTGGAATCACGCCGAACAACAGGCCGGATGAGAGCGACACGAACAGTGCGAACCCGAGCACGACAGGATCGAGCGAGACCTCGGCAAGCCGCGGCAGATCACCCGGCGCAAGGGCGACAAGAAGGCGCAACGCGCCTTGCGCGGCGCCCAGCCCCAGCACCCCGCCGATGAGCCCGAGCAGCACGCTTTCCACTAGGAGTTCTCGCGCGATACGTTTTCGACCTGCTCCAAGCGCCACGCGGACCGCGAGCTCTTGCCGCCGACCCGCGGCTTTGACGAGCAGCAAGTTGGCGACGTTCGCGCACGCAATCAGCAATACGACGCCGACGGTGCCCATCAGCACCCACAGCGCGTTGCCGACGTCGCCTACGACATCGAGCTTGAGTGCGCGAAGGCTCGGGCCGAGACGAGCGTTGTCGATCACAAGTCGATCGATGTCGAAGCTCTCGACCCAGATGGGCAGCATGCGTGCGATATCCGCGTCCGCCTCGTCCGGTGTGACCCCCGCCTTCAGGCGCGCGAGCCCGTGATAGTTAAAGCTGGTGTTCGGCGGTAGCGCGCTGCGATCGAAGCGTTGCGGCAGAATCACCGCAGGGGCGAGGTTCAGGAATCTGAACCCTTGCGGCATTACCCCGATCACCTCCCGCGGCCGCGAGTCCACGTTGATCATCCGGCCGACCACTTGCGGGTCGCCCCCGAGCCGGCGCTGCCAGTAGTCGTGAGTGAGAATGACGGTCTCCGCGCCTGCGGGCGAATCATCGACGGCGGAGAACCAGCGTCCGAGAATGGGCTGCACGCGAAGTGTCGGCAGGACCTCTGACGTTACGCGCAACGTCGACACCTCTTCCGGATCGCCGAGGCCGATGACGCTCGCCGCCCCGCTGTTCCAAACCCCAAAGCTCTCGAATGTTCGATTCTCGTCGCGGAAAGTTAGATACATCGACGCCGACAGAGCGAGGTTGTCCAACTCGCGCCCTGGTGCAGCACTTGCGATCCATACGCCAACCAAAGCCTGCGGCTCCGGATAAGGCAGCGGCCGGAATAACACGGCGTTGACGATGCTGAAAATCGCGGTCGTCGCGCCAATGCCGAGCGCGATCGTGAGCAACGTGACCACCGTGGCGGCAGGTCTGCGCAGCATCGTCCGCAGTGAGAAACTCGCATCGCGCAAGAGATTGTCGATCAGGGCACTGCCGTTCATGAATTTGGCTCCGGTGATTTACCGCCGTTCGCTGTGACGCAACGAGCGTGCCAAGTATTACGGCGAGTGCAGTCTGTTGATCGGTCGGCAGAATTATCCTTTCGCGTGGGCCTGCCACGGCCAACTCCGTCCCGGGATCGCGCATAGGCGTCTCGCATTCGGGAAAGGCGATGCGGCGCAATATCGCTCGCGAATGACCGGTCTCGTAGCCATTCTCCTCGTCAACGATCGGGGTCGCGGGTCAACTCAATCCGGCGTCGTGCGGCCAGAATGCGACATTGGATGGGCCCTACGACTACGACGCCGAGCGCAGCCGCCACGACATGCCTCACTCGCTGCGCAAAACCGCGACCAGGTCCGTTCGCGCTGCGCGACGCGCAGGAATCGCGCACGCAACGCCCGCGACGATGAGCAGGATCGCCGCCGCGGTGAACCAAGCCGCGGAGCTCGCGGCGGCGGCATCGAACAGCAAGTGATCCACGAGCCTGAAGAGCGCGCCTGCAACGGCCAATCCGACCAGCATTCCGAAGAGCACGGGCTTCAACCCCTGCAGGACGACCGCTATGGTGACGTCCGCAGCGCGCGCGCCCAGCGCCATGCGGATACCGACTTCGCGAACGCGTTGCTCCGTCAAGTAAGAGAGCACGGCGTAGAGGCCTATCGCGACCAGCGCAACCGCCAATGCCGAGAAGCCGCCGAGCAGCAGCGCGCGGAACCGATCCGCTGAAAGCGTCGCTGCGAGCCGCTGCTCGAGGGTCGCGACGGCGTCAAGCGGCTGCTCCGGATCGATCGCTCGAACTGCTTCGCGGATCGCCGGCAGGATCGCGAGCGGGTCGCCTTCGGTCCGCACGACGAACGGCGACGACCACGCGGGCCGCTGCGCGAACGGCAGATAGACCAAGGGCTCGACGTCGGTGCGCAGGCCGCGATGGAGCACATCTTCGGCGACGCCGATGATCTGAGCCGAGTTTTCACCTCGCAGCGTCCACGAGTCGAGTCGGACATTGCGACCGAGCGCGTCCTCGCCGGCGAGGTAGGCTCGCGCGAACGCACGATTGACGATCGCAACGGGCGGCTGGCCTTCGCGATCGTCAGCGCCAAAATCTCGGCCGCTGACCAGCGAGATGCCCAGTGTTGCAAGGAAGCTTGGCTGCACGGCCAGAGTCGCGACGCGCGGGCGCTGCGCGAGCACGGGCAGTCCTTCGATTTCGGCGAACGGCGCGGTGTCGCTGAGCACCAAGTCACCGCGCTGCGGCAGCTGGAGTCCGGTGCTGGCACCGATTACGCCGGGAATCTCCAGTACACGGCTCTGCAGCTGCTCGAAAACGTCGGCCGGGTTCGGATATTTGCCCCCAGGCAAGCTCAGCTCAAAGGTCAGCACGTTGTGTGGATCGAACCCCGCATCAGACCGATCGAGCTTAACGAAGCTGTCAATGAACAGCGCGGCGCCCGCGAGCAGCAGCATCGCGAGCGAGATCTGCGCCGTAACGAGGAAGGCCGCCAGCCGCGCGCCACGCACACCACGTGACGTCGTGTGCGCGCCCTGTTGCAACGCCGTGGCGACGGCGATCTTCCATCCGCTCGCCATGGGCGCGAGGCCGAACAGCAAGGCGGCGCCGGCCGACAGCGCGGCCGCAAGGCCGAAGAGGTCGGCGCTGACTTGAACCTCACTGGCACGCGGGACGGAATCCGCGAGCAGCGCTCCAAGCACCTCGACACCCCATGCGGCGAGCAACGCGCCCAGCAGGCCTCCGGCACCGGCTAGCACGAGGCTCTCGAGAAAGAGCTGGCGCGCGATGTGCCACCGCGAGGCTCCGAGCGCGACACGCATCGCGATCTCTTTGTCGCGGCGCACCGTGCGCGCCAAAAGCAGATTCGCAACGTTGGCGCAGCCGATCAACAACAACACGGCAACGGCGGCACTGAAGAGCTTTAGTCCGCGCGATGCACCGCCGACGGCTTCGTCGAGCGCCGCGGTAAGTCGTACCGAGAGACCGCGGTTCGTCGCCGGATACTGGAAGCTCAGGTTACGCGCGATCACGTTCATCTCTGCTTGAGCTTCATCGAACGTCACGCCGGGTCTCAGCCGCCCGATCACCTCGATCAGGCGCGCGGCGCGATTGCTCGCGAGCGCGGGGTTGAATCGTTCGATGGGTAACCAGACGTCGACGCGTGTTGCGGCGTTCGCGGGGAATTCGAAGCCCGGAGGCATGACCGCTGCAACCGTCTGGGGAGTGTCGTTCAGAGTGATCGCCTTGCCGACGATCGCAGGATCGGAGCCAAAATTCGTTCGCCAGACCGTGTGACTCAGGACGACGGTAGCCTCACCGGTGGAGGCGGAGCCGAGCAGCGGCGCCACGCCGAGGACGCCAAACAAGTCGCCGACGAACAGTTTGGCACGGAGCCGCTCCGGCTCCGCCGTTCCCGTCAGGATGGCCTCGTAGTCACCATGACCGACGAGCTCAATCGTTCTGGTCTCGGCGCGCCAATCCTGAAAATCAGGATACGACGCGCGTTGCCGCAACGAGCTCTCATCGTTGACGGTCCACAGCCATACGAGACGCTCGCTGTCCGCATACGGTAACGGCTGGAACAACACGGCGTTCACTACGCTGAAGACCGTCGTGCTCGCGCCGATCGCAAGACCGAGCGTGATGACGACGAGCACCGTGAAGCGCGCGTTCTTGAGCAACGTTCGCGACGCGTAGTGGCCATCGCGTACGACCGACTCGAAGGCGGAACGGAACCCGGCGGTCGGTGCGTAGCGAGTCATGGTTGCTCCTGGCTACCGCAGTCGGGGGCGCCGACCTGCGAATCAGTAGAGCTGCAAAACGGCGCGCTTGAGATGCGTTACGGCTCGGCGAATGATCGGTTGCATGCGGATTCCCGTCACTCGTCGCAACCTTACATCGCGAGCGCGCTTCGTGCGAGATCGGCCAGAAGACGCCATTGCGCTCGCGTGCACGAAGAGCGTCTATGCGGGAGAACTCCAAGTGCGCCAGCTGGGACATGCTCTCACTCGTTTCCGTCAGGGCGTCTCCGCCGCCGCCAGAGTGGAACGTATCCAGAGGGAGAAGGCCGAGACGCGAGCGTAAAGCTCCAGCACTCTGTAGTGCCCACGCTGGCCATTCGCGGGTCTAGTGTTTTGCCCCACACCAACGCCGATCACATAGATTGCGCCGTTTCGTTCAACGAACGCCGGCCCGCCGCTATCGCCGGGACCGCTGATCCCTTCGAGGTCGGTTACATCTGGATGGCCTGGAGCGTCAAAAACAAACCGAAGCAACGAACCGCTCACCACGCTTTCGACACGGTTGGTGGCTGCACGCAGGCGCCGATCCTCCGAAACGTAACCCGTCAGGCCGGTACCGGTCCCGCCCCGACCGACGAAAACCGCGATCATTCCGACCTCATCGTCGGCGTCATAGAGCTGTACCGGTGCGATTCCCCGTACGGGCTGGGCCAGCTGGATGAGACCGATGTCTGCGCTAATGTCGGCTTCGCTTTGCCAGTCTGGGTGAAGAATTACTCGTTCAATTAGGTAGGTTGCGCCGCCGATCTCCGCCGGGTCGCCGCGTTTCAGACTCGCTGCTACGTGGGCCGCGGTAAGTAGCCATCGCGGATCGATCAGCGTGCTTTCAGCGCCGAGTCCGCAGCTACCGTCGGCGCACTGTACGGCGGCAACAGCAGGGAACCCTCGCGCCAACTCGATGAATGCGGAGTCGTCGACGTCATGCCGAATTGCGATCGCTCGAGCAGTCGCGGATATGCACGCGCACATCCCAATCAACAGCAAGCAGCGCTTGATCATGCTCACCTCGTTCTAGTACTTGGTGCGCTTAGGTGAGGTCAACAGCCGTGCCTCAGGTGGTCGGAGAGAACTCTGCTCATATACACGCTCGACTGGGCGGGCGGTAACGGGTCGAACTCGCGCACGACGCACAGATTCGCCCCTCGGCCGCGCACGGTGACCGCTGTTGAAGTCGTTCTGCTCATTCAGAACAGCTCGGGCGAACCACGCCCTTCGGCGTCGTCCGGCCAGGAACGGTCATCATGAGCGACGATCCAGCCCGCTGCTCTTCGGCACATTCACCGACAAGGCCATCGCATCGGCGATCAAAGATGAGGCTAGAGTCGCTCGCTAACCACTCGCCCGTTGCGCAAATAGACGATCGGCGTGCCGTGCAGCTTGGCGGTCCTGCGCGCATCCTTCCTGGCGCGCAGCAACCCCCGCTCTACCGACCTCGCGAACGCGGTCTTCTTCTTCCGGCGCGCATTACTTGATCGCTTCATTTAGGGTCCGCTTTCAATGAGGACGGGCTTTGCACCGGTATTATCGTACACCGCCCATTTATCTGCGATGGGGCGATAGTGTTGCTCGAACCGCTTCAGCCCTCGATCGAATCGTCGCCGAATATCAGCGGCGGGCACATCGTGTCCGCCTTGTTTAACTCGAGCCGCTACGCGGCTGATCGCCACTTCTGGCGATGACAGGCGCAAGAATACGATCTCGATGCTATACCCCGACTTCTTTAGCGCAACCAATCGGGTCAGATGGCTATAACCACTCAGAGTGCTCTCGAACGCGAACGAACGATGTCGTCTCTTCAATTCGTCTAGTCGTTCGAAAAGTACGCGCGCAGCTGCAACGCGTGCGCGTTGTGGATCCAGCGGCGACAATCCGCGTGCAATCTCATCAGCATTGAGGTAGTCGGAGATCTTCTCATTCGGTAGCCAGGATCTCGCGAAGGTCGTCTTGCCGGCGCCGTTGGGGCCCGCAATGACAATGCAGCGCGCGAGGCGGCGTCGACTTTTGCGCGTCTTGGGTGTGCCTGGCCGCATGTTCAGGTCACATACTGGCAGACCTGCCAACTGCCCGCTTGCGTATTGTCAGGTCCGATCTCGGGAGGGCTAACTGGCTACTTTGGGTCGATTGTTAGCGTTTGGTCCGCCTCGAATTGCGCCTCACCGATTGACCGGACCTGAGCGCGTTCGAGTCGTTCCGGGTTCTTTCTTCCGAATGTCTTGATTCGAGCGCAGATCCGGCCATTCGGGAGCGCACGCCGGTGAAGGGCGAAAGTATTGGTTAATCGAGTCGTTGGACGAGCATCGCGCTAACGACGGCGCGACGCGCGCAGAGAGTCGAAACCAGTCTGTAAGCCGCGACGTTACTAGGAAATTGGCGGAGAGAGAGGGATTCGAACGCCGCCGCAACCGATTGATTTTCGAGCGCGTCTACATTGGCGCGAATTTCGGTACCTTCAAAGTTACCTTTGAAATCCGCGCTTAGCTCGACACGCTATGCCGACTCAAGCATCTCTCGGTTCCGACCGGACTATAGACGACCAAATCGCGCGTCGCAAAGACCCCGCTGAGTGCGGATTACGAGCGAGATCTTTCGCTCGCGACCTCCCACCGATCTCCTCCGGAATCGTCCCAGTCCCCCAACGGAGGCCATTCGTTCTGAATCGCGATCCGGTCAGCGCAAGCGGAATTCCGCAGCAACGCTGACGCTAGGAGTAACGAAAGCTCGGTACCTGGATACCCAAGGCGCGTGGGAAAGCACTAGTACTGCCAGTCGATGTTGCTGCTGTTGTTGTCGAGCTGCCCGTCCGCGCCGGTGAAAAAGTTGTTCACGCCTTCCATGACGTCCTTGATGTTGGCAAGGTCGAACGAGCCTTCGGGTAGCCGGATGACCATGCCGTCCTTGCCGCGCGAGTAGCGGAAAGCGAAAGAGCCACGGTCGAGTTCGTGAAATTCCTTAGCAATCCCTTCGACGACGAGTAGTGCGTCATCACCTGTGCCAGCCACGTCACGAATAACCTGCTTGCAAACAAGCCAGAGCTGCCACAGATCGTGGTGCGTGTGCTTGTCCTCCGAAACGCCAGCGAAGCGTCCATAGCGCCCGATGATCCATTTGATAGCGAGCTCGAGCGCATGGCGGTAGCAGAACAGGATCGGATAGATGATCTCGTGTCGGCTAAGACGACTGTCGCTTCGCTCGCACTCATCGACTAGCGCGTGGCCCGCCTTTACATAGCCTTCCCAAATATGCGCATGCCGTGAAACCTCGTGCTCGGCAAAGCGAACCGCGCGTTGCCAGTTGTCGTCAGCCCGCAGCAGCAGGTCGCCTTTTTGAGGCCAGCGGAATTCCGTCTCGATCTCAATCGTCATAAGCCAGTTCTCACCTTCGCGAGTGCCGCTGCAAGATCTCTCGCCTCGGTACGCCGCAGGATCTCCGCCACATAAGCCCGCGTGGCCGAGGCAAGCGTCACCTGACGCCGGAGCTCGTCGATGTCGAGGTCCCAGTCTTCTAGCAATGCCTTCCCGATTCTTCCCTGCAGGCGCTCTCCGTCGTCGCCTTCCAATTCGAGCTCGCCGTACCGCCCGATGTAATCGAGGTGCTTACCCGCCGCCTTGACGTCGTTACTGGCTCGAGGCAGAACTTTGACGACAGCTTCTGGAACGCGTTGGACGGTTCGGCGAATGTGTTCCACCTGCGCCGACGTCAGCCGAGCACCGGCCTCGCGCGGACCACCGCGCGCATAGCTGGCGATGTCGAGCAGCGGCTCGTCCTTGGGGAGCCTAAACGTCTTCGCCATAACCACTCTCCCAACTGGCGAGGTTCGCTTTCAATAGAGCCTTAGTGCTGTCGCGCAGTGCTTCACACACCTTGAGCATGGCGCGGAAGTCTTCACGCGCCGAGCCCGGCAACCCGCCGCCTTCGTTGGCGCTGCGAGCGATCTGATTCAGATTCCTACCGATGGCAGCGAGTTCGCTAATGCTCCGCCGTAACGCGATCAGCTCATCCTTCGGCAACGGCGCAAGCTGCCTCAGATGGCTGCGCGTCAAGGCGGATACATAGGTCGCGGGGCGCATGTCTCGGGTGGCAGCCCGCGCTTCCAGGAGTAGCCAATCGTCCTTGCGCAAGCGGACATAGACGCGAGCGTGACGGCGCTCTGCCGTTTCCTTGGACCGCTTAGCGCAAGCGCCGACCACAGTCTCCGAACCCAAGGCGTTAGCGTCGTCGGCCGCTTGCACCTCCCTCACGACGAGGCGTTTGAGCCACGCGGATTCGCTCAAGAGTTGGCGCTCCGAGAGTGCCTTGACGCGCCGCTTCAGATCGACGGGCAACCGCGCTTTCACGAACTCTGTTGCAACCATGGGCCACATCGTGGCCCCTTGGCCGCCGCGAGGCTATCCTGCGTAATCTGGAAAACAAGGCACAAACCCCTGCGGTGTTTTGCGGTTGACGGGACCTGGACGCGGTGACTACGTATCTAGCGATCTCCGGCCAACCGCTCGGCGTTCCCTATTATCGAGACGCGAGCGACACCAGTAGCGCAAGCTATATCGATCTGAAACGCGAACCTCACCGCGTGGATGAGATACCAGAAGCTCGGGAATGGGACTCCCTTCGACGTCTCCTGTATCGCCTGAATGCACCGCAAAGCCAGCTGATGAGCCTCGGATGTGGTGTATTCATCTATCCACCGGACCCTCTAACCGCTGCCTGGAACGCGTATGCGTACGTGGGCTATTGCTTCGCGGACCTCGCAAGAAACGAGGATGCGGCGACGTTCTTCCCGCAGTTTTTTCAATTTTCGGAGCACCACCGAAGACATCAAGAGCCGACAACGGATCTTTTTTTCGAACTGAGACCCACGGGTTTCTACGAGCAAAACGCTCACGGGTTCAGCGTCGATTTCATCGTAAAGGCTTTTGGTAATTCAGAGTCTGAGCTCCGACTGTTCATCGCGCGCCACCTGGATGCGCTATACGAGTTTCTGCCGTTAACCGGGCTTGTGGGAACAGAGTAGGTACCTTGCGGCGAGAAGAACGAGCACGCCGCGCGTTCGATAGACGCAACGAAAAGGGAGAAGGCGCCAACGCGACGCCCTCTCCCATCGAGCAACAACGCAGCTCAGGCCGCAAGCACCTCCGCTGCCAAATCCCACAGCCGGCTGTTGAGCTCCACGTCGCGTCGAATCGCCGTGATGCCGCGCGTTCGAGTCAGCCGGCCCGTCGCCGCCCGCCGGGTGAGACCACCGCGGATCAGGTTCTCCTGCACCTTGTTGAGCGTGCTCCAGAGGTCCTCGCCAGCGTCACCCGTACGTCGAACGCCCAGAAGCTGCGACGGCTGCATGCCGCTCTCGACCGCGTCCGGGAACCGCAGCGCCAGCGCCCGACTGGCGAAGGCGACCTGCTCGTCCAGCCGGAGCAACCGGCCCTCCATGCGCTCGACCTGAAGCGCCAGCCCCTCGAACCGCGCGGCGATCTGCAAGGCGCCCTCGATCACTTCGTCGACGACGTCCCCACGGTGCGGCACCTGCACACCGGGGAAGGCCCCACGCGAGACGATGAGGCCGTTCGTGCACACCACACGGAAGATCCCGAGACGCAGCTGGTACGAGCTCGTGCCGTCGTGCGAGTTGAGAAACACCACCTCGGGCACGGAGTCCTTGAGCTGTACGGTCTCGAAACGCCGGCGCAGCCGCACGATGTGACGCGCATGCATCGGGCTCGCTCGCCGTGCTTGCGTCTGGCGCGCTTCCACCGGTGCGAAGCCCGCTTCCATGAGCCCCGAGAGCACGCGCTCCGTCGGAATGAAGGTGTACTTCGAGCTCGTGCGCTCGTGAGGCGAAGGCGCGAACACGGCCGGAGCTCGCTGCCGAACCGCCTCGAGCGTCAGCACATTCGAGAAGACATTGGCCGCAGGTGCAAAGGACATTGAGATTGCGTTCATGATGGAAATCCTCGGATACGTTCTTGGGCGGGATTGCCCGCGTTCCGCGGATCACGGCGCGCGCAGCGGTCAAGCGCGTGACGATGGGAGCGTGGAATAAATGGAGGGGACCCGCGTCTTCGCGGGGAGGCAGCCGTTTATGCCGCGAAAGCCCATCGGCATCCGCTTGACCGCGAGCACGCCGTGATAGGCTCGGAGCGAATCAGGACATCCCGCCCTCTTCCTCTTTGGGTTCCGCGCCGACTGCCAGCTATGCGCGCCGGATGAGCGGGAGAAAAAGTCTCGGCGCGTCGATCCCCGCAGGCGAGACGGACGCGCCGGAGCATCTCAATCGATAGCCTCGAAGATGCGCAGCGCCTCCCGATGATCGAGTGCGAAAGCTCGCAGTCGATGGAAGTGCTGACTGAAAGTCTCCGTCGTGTATTGAAACGACAGGTGGCTCAACGTGAAAAGGCAGACCGTCACGCCCGCCGCATCCGCGCTCATGCGTCCCTCGAATCCGTTGCTCGCAATGCGAAGGTCATACAGCCCACCCGGGGGGCTCATGTAGAACCCGCCGTTGCTGAGCTCGAAGAAGCGCCAAGAGCCTCCCGAGTACGCGTGCGCGAACTGGCCCATGAAGTTGTAGATGCACGTTTCGACCGTCAGCATGTGCCGCCCAAAATGTCGCGGCAGTGTTCCGAGACGGGCGTGCTCGGGCACGGGATACGCTTGGATCGTCGTCGTGGCGGGATCGCTCATTGAAGTCTCCGACTCTTGGGCGGGATTGCCCGCGACCCGAAGATCACGGCGCGCGCAGCGGTCAATCGCACGACGACGGGACCGTGGAATAAATGGAGGGGACCCGCGTCTTCGCGGGGAGGCATCCGTTTATGCCGCGAAAGCCCGTCGGCGGGCGATTGACCGCGAGCACGGCGTGGTAGGCTCGAAGCCAATCACGAATCCCGCCCTCTTCTTCTTGTCTCCTCGTAACGCGGGAGGGAGCGGCGAGCGCTCCCTCCACGCGACGCTCATATCAGCCCGCGTTCGGCCATAGAGACGACGGTCGCTCCACCAACGATCAGGTGGTCGAGCAGGCGCACCTCGACGACCGCCAGTGCCTTTCCGAGCTTCAGTGTGATGCTGCGGTCGGCCTCGCTCGGCTCCGGAATGCCGCTCGGGTGGTTGTGCGCCAGAATCACCGCGGCCGCGTTGTGGGCCAAGGTTCGCTTGACGACTTCGCGGGCATAGACACTCGCGCCATCCACGGTGCCGCGAAACAGCTCCTCGCACGCGATCACGTGATGACGCGCATCGAGGAACAAGCACGCGAACACCTCGTGCTCGAGATCCGCGAACCGGACCGCAAGATACTGACGCGTGACGTGCGGGCTCGTCATCGCGTTCGCGCGTGCGAGACGCCCCGAAAGAATGCGAAGCGCCGCGGCGATCACTTCCTCGTCGCTAACCGGAGCACCTACGGCCCCAGCGTCGGCCACAAAACCGGAGCTGAACCGAGGAGTCATCGGGGCGATGGCGCCGGAGTCCGAACGAATATTGAGCCCGCGAGCAGAACGTATACGAGTACGCATGGATCTCTCTCCTATCTGCAGGCGGGATTGCCTGCTGAGAGATCTCCGCCGCGCCGCAGCGCAGCCGTCAGGGCCGCGCGCAGCGCGCTCGCGAGCACGGCGCAGCCGCGCGCAGGCCTTGACGGCGAGAACGGCGTGGCACGCTGTCGAAAGAAGGCAATCCCGACTTCTTCAGTGTTGATCGATCCGCGGGAACACCAAACCGCTTGCGCGATCTTCATCGGCGAACGAAAAAAATGGACCCGAGCGTGACCGGCACGCCCGGGTCCGAGTGAAGGCTCAATCCGTCAGTCAGCGTTCCTCAGGATCGCAGGTAGCCAGCCCGTGCCGGCGACCTTTTCCTCCGCCGCCTGCACCAGCGCACCCTTCTTGAGCTTCGAGAGCGCCGCGGCTGCCTCCGCCGACACGGCGTCTGTCACGGCTTCCAGAACACGCGCACGCGACACGCTGCCGAAGTAGCTGCGCGCAGTCGCCGTCCACCACTCACGCATGTCGAGTGCCGCTGCGCGCGCGAGCTCGTCGACGGCACCGCGCGTTTCACTGTCGCTGACGCCATCGATACTCTGTGCGACGCAGAACGCGAGCAGCGCGAGCACCTCGCTTTGCGGCTGTTGCACCAGCCACGCGAAAAGCTCCTGCTCATCCTTCGGCAGCCTGCCTTCGAGCGCCTCGCGGCGCGCCTGAAGTGCGCCATGCGCCTTGCTGCCGGCGAGTTCCTCCGCATGCGAAGCCAGCGGAGCGCTCCGCGTATCGATCTCGACGACGCTAGCCCTCGTAAAGCCGTACAGCGAAAACGTCTTGAGGACCAGCCGATGCGTCAACGCCACGAGTGCGATGTCCGGCCGTTCGGACAGCACGGCCTGCAACGCCAGCGTGCGGTGGGCGGTCAGCCGGCGTACGAGCGCGGCGGAGTGCAATCGCGTCTCCTGCGGATCCGAGGCCGCGCGCGCTCGCCCCTGAGCGAAGCGTTTCGCATCCTCCGGCTTGAGCAACCCCTTCTCTACTGAGAGCTTGCCGTCATGACCGATGGAGACCACGGCGCCGGCACACGCCTGCTGCGCGGGATCGATGACGCTCCGTGCCTCATTGAACGCGTCGATCTCGGCGTCCACGGCCTCGATCTGCTCCGACAGCGCGGTGTACCGTTCGTCATCGCCCTCCTCAGCCGCCTCGAGCTGTGCATCGATCTCTGTGCGGCGCGCATTCAGCCCATCGAGACGTGCCTGCTCCTCCTCCGTCGGTGGGCGCAGCGCGGCGCGCACGCGCCCATAGCCGGCGCGATCCGCGTAACTCCACTGCGGGCGAACGTCGACCCACGCGACACCCTCCTCCTTGAGCTTGGCAGCATGCTTCTCGAGCTTCTGCGCGGCGAGCTGGCGCAGAAGCTCGCCGTCGAGCATTACGCCCTCATGCTCCTCGTCGAACAGGTCGCGCCGGACGATTCCGCCTGCCTTCTCGTACGTCTTGATACCGACGAATTTCGCAAGCGGATCGCGCGCCGAGACTTCGTGCTCCGTCAGGATGCGGCGCAGAGCGCCGGGATGCCTCTCGTACGGCTGTAGCGAATCCCACGCCTGTTGCTGTCGAGCGTGGTCGTCCGTGACGGCGAGCGCCATCAGATGCTCGAGCGTGATTTCGCCTTCGCGATAG
>JACZCZ010117429.1_pt1 | contig 25615 bp, 26 predicted proteins | sample 8641811 | NCBI WGS metagenome assembly JACZCZ01 (sample SAMN15324610, study PRJNA640507) | soil metagenome | isolation source: intercropping peanut in the first line | place: China: Luxin town, Laibin City, Guangxi Province | collected 2019-07-25 | depth 10cm m | reverse complement strand
GCCGACTGATCCACGTGTCGATCCAAGACCAACGACTTTCTTCTCAGGAGTCACATCACAGGACCGTCACCAACGATCCTCTGCTAACAAGTCAACATCACAGGACCGTCACCAACGATCATCTGACCTGTTGGTAAAGTGAGCTTATTTAGTTAAGATTCTGCGCTCCCTACCCAGCCACCAACTCCGCGTGCCCCGCTTCCACCAGCTCGGCGTTCAAGTACTTCCCGTCCCGGAAGCACTGCTCGATCGGCACGTCGTCCTCTGCATAGAATAGGTGCGCGACGTAGCGGCCGTGGAGGTCGGGGTGTTTTTCGGTTTTGACGGTGATGGTTTTGGCGGTGGCGAGCTCGTTGAAGACGAAGTCGCGCGCGGCGCGGCCGGGGGTGGAGCCGGTGCGTCGAGGGTTGTCGAGCTCTGGTGCGTTGATGCCGGCGAGGCGGAAGCGGCCGCGGCGGTCGACGTGGAAACCTAGGTCGATGCTGAGATCGATCGTGTCGCCGTCGATCACCTGGTCGACTTTGGCCTTGTAGAGATAACCAGGATCACTCGGACGCATCAGCGCCGGCTCACCCCGTGCGAGGCGTGCATCGGCGGTGATGTGGTGCGCCAGTTGATGCACCGCCAGAGATTGATCGACAGCGAGTGCTTGGTAGTGCGCGCGTGATGCGTCGTCGCGGCGATCGAGCAGGATGCGGTAGTGACCCCAGGACAGCGGCAAGCGCGGCACACGTTTGTAGTGATGATGAAAGGCCAGCGCGTAGCGCAGGTTGCGCACCGGCGTGTCGGTGTCGGCGGAGAGGTCGCGCAGCATCGCGTTGTGCTGACCGTGTTGCAGCCCGACCTTCTCGCGCGCGATGCGCTCACCCAACTGCCAGAAGGCTTCGACCTTGGCTTGATCGGTGAAGCGCGCGGCACGTGTGGTGAGACGCTGGACGTCGCGCTTGAGAAGGGCGTAGCGTGCAGCGGTCATCGCGGGTGCTGCAGCCGTTTGTGTTGAGGCAGGACGCTTGCTGGATGGCATGCCGCGGAGGCTAGCGGCAGGAGGGACAAAAGTGCCCACGCGTGGGCACTTTTCTAGGTCAAAAGTGGCGAATTGGGCCGAGAAACGTGTGTTTCTTGCCGCGCGAGCTGGCCGGATTGGGTGGGGGTCCGGGCGGCTTTGGAGGGCGGGTTTGAAACCCGCCCCTACGTCCCTAATAAGGAGAGGGCGTCAGCCAGTGGTTCACAGTCACCGTCGCTAGCTAGCGACCAACGCGATCCACAGCGCGCCGAACAACGTCGTCAGCAAGGCCAAGGGCAGGCCGACCTTGAGGTGATCGAGGAAGCCAAAGCCGCCGATGGTGCGGGCTTGTTCGGCGACGATCACGTTGGCGACAGATCCAAGCAACGTGAGGTTGCCGGCGAAGGTGCTCGCCATGGTCAGTAGCTCCCAGGCGAGCTTGGGGTCGGGCAGCGCATTCATCGGCTCGCGCACCACGAGAATGAACGGCACGTTGCTGACGACGTTGGAGCCGATCAGGAAGATGGTCGACAGGCGCAATACGTCGCTGAGGCTGCCGGCGTCACTGGTGTGCAACGGGTAACGCGCGAACAACGAAGCGGGGACGCCGGTTTGCATCAGGCCTTCGACCACCACGAACAGCGCGGCGAAGAACAGCAAGATCGACCAGTCGATGCGCGGCCACAGCTCTTGAGGATCGCGCCGACGTAGCAGCATCAAGAAGGCGAAGCCCGCCGCAGATGTCCAGGCCAGGTTGGCGCCGAGCGTGTAGATCACCGCGGTTGCTGCGATCACGACGAGCGTGGTCCACGCCGCAGCGGGCAAGGTGGAGCGCGTTTCACTCAACGTCAGCGATGCAGCAGCGAGCGGTGCGCGGAACATCCAGCGCAAGAGCACGTGGTTGATCACGAGGCCGATCAGCGCGACCGGCGCCATCAAGAGCAGGTGATCGCGGTACTGAAGCTGGCCCAGGATGCCGCACAACATGTTCTGCGGATTGCCGACCAAGGTGGCGACACTGCCGGTGTTGGCGGATGTCGCGAGCGCGAGCAAGAACGGCAACGGTGGCAGGCGATGCCGTTGCACCAAGCGCACGACCAACGGCGCACCGAGCACACACACCGCGTCGTTGGTGATCAGCGCGCTCATCACACCGCTGCCCCAGATCAATGCGCCGAGCAGACGGCCGGGTGTCTTGGCCCAGGCGACCAAGGCCGACTCCAGGTGATCGAAGAAGCCATCGACCGAAAGGATCGCGCCCATGCCCATCACGCCGAGCAAGAGCAACAGCGTGGAGCCATCAATCGCGGCCAGGGCGTCGCTCGGCGACAGCACACCGAGCAGCACGCAGGCCACCGCGCCGAGCATCGCGCCGGCCGGTCGATCCAGGGCAATCCACGACAAGCGCCGCGCGGAGATCACCACGTAGGTGAAGGCGAAGATGAGCAGGCCGGTGAGACTGTGTGCCGACATGGCAGCGCGCCTTTGTACGCTATATCCTGCGGCCCGCGTGCGTGAACGTCAGCCAGTCAACGAGGACGAGCAGCAGAAGACCTTAGCCCGCGTGTTGTCGGACAACGCCGAACACGCCGAGTCCATCGTCAAAGCACCGGGCCTCACGATTCGTCCGGCGAAGAAGGACAAGCCGGGCGGTCCGTCCGTCCGACCCCCACCACCGCCGTTGCCGCGCCCCACGTCGGGCTTGGAGATCGGCAAGACCATCGGCCAAGGCGGCATGGGTGTGGTGCGCCTGGCCAAGCAGCGCGTGCTCGATCGCGACGTGGCGGTGAAGACGATTCAGCCCAAGCTCGCCAGTGACGCGGCGACGCGGATGTTGTTGCAGGAGGCGCTGGTGCTCGGCCGCTTGGAGCATCCGAGCATCGTGCCGATCTACGACATTCAGTACGAAGGCAACGAGCCGCGGATCGTGCTGAAGAAGATCGAAGGCACCGAGTGGCGCGACTTGATGCGCGATGCGGCGAAGGTGAAGAAGCAGTTCGGCGAAGACCTGCTCGACTGGAACCTGCGGATCTTGATGCAGGTCTGCAACGCGATTCACTTCGCCCACAGCCGCGGCATCGTGCACCGTGATCTCAAGCCCGAGAACATCATGATCGGTGCGTTCGGCGAGATGTACGTGATGGACTGGGGCCTGGGGCTTGCGCTGGATGACGACGGCACCGGTCGCTTCGCGCTCGCACGGGACGCGACTCAGCTTGCGGGCACGCCGCAGTACATGGCGCCGGAGATGCTGGGTGGAGGCACGATCGGTCGCATCTCGGAGCGCACCGACGTGTATCTGCTCGGCGCGATCTTGTACGAGATCATCACCGGGCAAGCGCCACACCTCGGTCACAACCTGCAAGAGATGATGGCGAAGGTGCTGCGGTCGCACCCGCCGCTGCCCGACGATTGTCCGCCCGAGCTGGCGCGCATCTGTCGGATGGCGATGGACCCGGATCCGGGTTGGCGCCACGAGAGCGCCGAAGAGCTGCGCCTTGCGATCAGTCGCTTCTTGCAGCACGCGGGCTCACGACGTTTGGAAGCGCAGGCACGCAAGCGCACCGATGAGCTGATGCGCTTGCTCGCGCAGAACGTGGCGGAGAGCACACCGCGACCCGGACAATCGGTGGCGGCGATCGATCAAGAGCGCAGCGACGTGATCCAGAACCTGTTCGGTGAGTGTCGCTTCGCGTACCGACAAGCACTGGAGATGTGGCCGGAGAACGAAGCCGCGCGCACCGGGTTGACCTTGGCGACCACTGCGATGATCGAGCACGAGCTGGCGCAGCACAATCCGCGCTCGGCGGCGAACCTGATGGCGCGGCTGGAAGATGTGGAGCCGGCGCTGCGCGATCGGGTGAACCAAGCGCTGGCCGAGGCCGAGAACGCCGAGAAGCGGATGGCGGACCTGGAGCACTTCCGCAAACAGAACGACGTGCAGACCGGGACACGCAACCGGGCGATGGGAGCGCTCGGGCTCGGCATTGCGTGGACGGTGTCGCCGCTGCTCGGCCCGTTGTTCTTCAATCTCGAGGACTCGCGGCAGTTTTTGCCGGACGCGCTCTTCATCACCTTGGTGCTGATCGCGATCGCCATCTGGTCGTGGGTTCGACGTGAAGACATGCGCGAGAGCGGTGTGACGCGGCGCTTGATGTGGGCGGCGGCGCTCGCCATGTTCGTGCAGCTCTTCTTCGATGGCGCGGCGTTGGCGCTGAACATCGACGTGCCGGCGATGCAGGTGCTGTGGCCGCTGATCTGGTTCACGGTGAGCGCGATGCTCGTGATCACGGTCGACGCGCGCCTGCTGCCGATGACCTTAGGCTTTTTGATGGCGCTCGTGATCGGGCTCTACAACAACGAGTGGCGCTTCTACGGCATGGCGCTGAGCAACCTGATCATGACCTTCAACATGTTCTTCGTCTGGATGCCGCTGTCGCTTCGAAAGCGTTGACGAGACGTCCAAGCCTCGAGCCGAGACTTCAATGATTGCCCTTTGGACGGGGCAATCAGTGATTACCGAACGCCGTCGGGGGCAAGGTCTTGAGGTAGTCGTAGAGCGACTGGATCTCGTCGTCGTTGAGGCGTGCGGTGTAAGCCGTGGGCATCGGCGGCAGGATCGGTGAGCCGTCGGGGCGCACGCCTTCACGCAAGGCTTTGGTGAACTGCTCCGGCGTCCACGTGGCGAGACCGGTCTCGTGGAAGGTGAGGTTGCGCGCGGGGCCCCAGCTCGGATCGCCGCCGCGGATCGGGCCACCACTGAGGCCGGGGCCGTGACAACCGGTGCACGTGGTTGCCAAGTGCTTGCCGAGCTCCACGCTCACCACGTCCGCGCGCGGCGGATACTTGGGGCGCTCGGCGGTGTGATCGATCACTTCCGCGCTGATCGGGATCTCACCTTGTGTGATCAACATGGAGAAGATCGGGCCGAAGGTGCTGTCGGGCATCACGCGGTCGACCTTGGGCACGCTGTTCACGTAGAGCGCGATGTCGGAGATCTCTTGATCCGAGAACCAAGTGAAGTCGGTGCACGGCATCGAGGCTGGTTTGTTGTTCGGCTTCACGCCGTGACGCAGCAAGCGCACCCAGTCGACGGACGTGTACTCGGCAGTGACGCCGCCGCGCGTGATGTTCGGCGCGATCCAGGTGCCCATCACCGGGCTGTCGATGATCACCTTGCCGCCAAAGTCTTCGCCGTGGCACTCGGTGCAGCCGGCACGGCTCTCGACGTAACCCTTGCCGCGCTCGATCGCACGCTCCTTCGCGATCGCTTTCAAGTCGACGCCTTCCAACACATCGGCTTGGGGTGCGGCAGCAGGTGCAGCCTCGGCGGCGGGCGCTGCGCCATCGGCGGTGGGTGCGGCTTCGGCAGGGGCCTCAGCGCTGGGCTCGCTCGGTGCGGGCGTTGCGGCGGGCTCGGCGGCGGGTGTCTTGCCCTTCTGCTCCTTCTCCAGCTGCGCGCGCAGCTTCTCCACTTCGCGCGGCGTCAGCGGAAACGGCATCGGGATCGGCTTGACCTCGATCGTGTACGTCTTTTCGTAGCGCGCCTTGGCGGCGGACTTGAAGTACATGACCGTGCTGAACAACAGCACGACCACAACGCCGAGCACGATGCCAACCCACTTGAGAATGCGCATGGTCGAGACCCTCCGAGAATTCGGCGGGAGGCTCGACGCAAAGCCGAAAAGTGTCAATCAAGTCCGAGATCGCGAGGAACGACATGCGTGGTGAGCTTCCGAGTCTGACGGCGTGCGTGGTGGCGTGGGCACGGGCCGCGGCGTCGCGCAGCCGTGTGTCGGCGCTGGATCCGAAGGACACCGTGACGGCCCAGCTCTTGCCGATGCCGTTCTCGGTCGCGGTCGATCTGGTGGCGCAGGTGGCGTTGATCGATCCCCGATTCGCGCGTCTGGTGTTCCGGGCGAGCTTCGGTCTGTTCGATCACGTGGTGTTGCGCACCGTGGCGATCGACGACGCGCTGACACACGCCGTGGCAAACGGGATCGATCAGCTGGTGATCCTGGGTGCCGGCCTCGACGCGCGGGCCCATCGCCTGAAGGTCCTGCGCGACACGGTGGTGTTCGAGGTCGACCACCCGGCGAGTCAGCGCTTCAAGCGGCGCAAGGCGACCACCGTGCCGGTGCAAGCGCGAGAGCTGCGTTACGTGGCGGTGGACTTCGAGCGCGACGATCTGGTTGAGCGCTTGCGTGCGTCAGGGTTTGATTCGAGCAAGCGCAGCGTGTGGATCTGGGAAGGCGTGGTGCCGTACCTGAAGCTGCCGGCGATCGAGGCGACGCTGCGCGCGGTGCACGGCCTGTCGGCGCCCGGCAGTGAGTTGCTCGTCACGTACATCACCAACGAGTCCACCTGGGTGCGGCGTCGGCGAATGGTGACCAAGTCTGCGTTGGTTCTGCTCGGCGAGCCGCTGCACACGCACCTGTCGCCGCAGGAGGCCGCGCGCTTGATCACGGCTGCCGGCTTTGAGCTCGTGAGCGACACCCACACCGCCGATTGGCACGCGCGCTACGCGAACGATCCAGAGACGCCGTCGGCACCTTCACTGGAGCATTTGATTCACGTGCGCCGGCAGTGACGTGCTTGGCGGAGGCGTCGAAGGCGCAGCCACGAGAGCGAGAGAAGCAACGGAAGCCACGACGTGCTCGCGATGTGACGTCCGGCGCTGATGCTGCAGTCGTTGGGTGGCAAGCCGCGGTCGCTCGGGTCGTTGGGGTTGGCGCCTGCGCTCAGCTCGTCGATGTCGATCACGCCGTCGCTGTCGCTGTCGACGCGGTCCTCTTCGAGGGCGTCGAGCGCGCTGCGCAGCGAAGGGATGCCCAAGCGACGAGAGAAGCCGCGATCCTTCAGCGCGTTGTTGAACGGGGTATCGACAGCGAGGCCGCGTACGTTGCGCGCGTGGCAGTACAAGCACGAGGGCTTGTCGGGAAGGTCGAGCGTGGCAGCGATCGCGTCGGCGTAGTCTTCCAATGCCCGTCCGCGCGGTGGGGAAAGCAACACGACACCGAGCGCGATCACACCGCACGCCACGCGCTTCATGGCGCAGCGCCCATCCACAGGCCCAGCTCCATGCTCTGCGCGAGCCACTGTTGCACCTGCGTCGTCAGGTCTTTGCGTTCTTGTCGCGAGCACTGTTCTGCCAAGCGTGCCACGGCTTGCTCCAACGGCAGCGTCGCGCACAGGCGGTAGAGCTGAGCTTGTCGCGGCACCAAGCGCAGCTGACCGATGCCAACGTCGGTGCGCGCGATCAACCAGTGTCGTGCGCGCCCCAGCCGCGCCGGCAGCGCGATGTGCTCGGCAGACAAGTCGGTCATCAACGTGCGCCGGGCTTCGACGAAGGGCCAATCGGTGTCGACCAGTCGACAGCTGGGCGATGCGATCAGGCGCAGCTGAGGCAAGCGTGCGGCGTCGTCGGCGTTCGGCGTAAAGCGCGGCGTGCGCTCGGCGAGCCACACCTGACGCCAGGCCTCATCCACGCTGACTGCCTGTGCGAGCGGCTCCCGCGGCAGCCGGATGTCGAGGCTGTGCAGCGCACTGTGGTTCGCGTCCAACCACGCCGCAAAGCGATCCGCGACGCGGCCCAGGTCGTGCTCGTGCGGCGGTCGATCACCGAGGTAGCGCTGCACCAGTTGATTGAACCGGTACAAGCCGATCAAGCGCGCGCTCAGCGGAAGCTCGCCCTGCATCACCGTGAAGAGACGCAGCCAATACTGCCGCTGGTACACACCCAGGCGCTCGAGGCCGGTGCCCCGTGTACCGTCGAGCACCGCGTCGGTGAGCGCGGCCGGGCAACGCGTCAGATCCGGCAGGAAGGTCTTCGCGCGTGTGTCGAGCGGCGTGCGCAAGACGGTGGTGAAGTCTTGCTGAAGCGCAGTGAGCTCAGGCGGCGCAGCCTCGGTTGGACGGCGCGCAGTCATCCTCGCACCGACGTTGCTTTCTGCAGCTCTGCCAACATCACGTCGAAGCTCGGAATCGCGTCGTCCCACTCGAGCAGCGTGGGGAACGGGCCGCCCTGCTTCCAGGCGTAGGCGTAGAGATCCCACACCGGCTCGACGACGGGGCGGTCGTGCGTGTCCACGATCACGCCTTCGCCGCTCACTTGATGTCCCGCCATGTGCGCCTGCACCACGCGCGAGAAGTCGATCGCATCGACGTAGCGCTTGGGGTCGAAGTCGTGGTTCTGGCTCGAGACGTAGATGTTGTTGATGTCGAGCATGAACGAGACGTTCGCTTGCTCGACCACGCGGCTGTAGAACGCCCACTCGCTCAGTGTCGACTGGCGAAAGCCGACGTAGCTCGACAGGTTCTCCAGGGCGAACGGCCGACCGAGCCGCGCTTGCACGTAGGCGGCGCGCTCGATCGCGTAGTCGGCGAGCGCCTCGGTGAACGGCGTCGGCAACAGGTCGTGGTGGTTCATCGCCTGCGCGCGTGACCAACACAGGTGATCGCTGACGAACGGCACATCGAACCGATCGGCCAGCGCCTTGATCGCGTCCAGGTAGCGCTCGTCGAGCGGCTCGTGGCCTAGCAAGTTCAAGCCCACGCCGTGCAGCACGATCGGGTAGCGCGCACCGACGCGCTCCGCGTAGTCGCGTGGTGGGGTGTTGGGCCTGAGGTAGTTTTCGCTGAGCAGCTCGAAGTAGTCGACCGCAGGTCGCTCGCGCAGGACGTGCTCGTAGTGGGGAATGCGCAAACCCACACCGAGCGCGTTGCGCGGGATCACGAGGTCAGTGCTCGTCCTCGGGTGCGGCGATCTCGTCGTTGACTCCAAGCAGCTTCTGCTCCTCGGCGTGGATCTCCAAGCCAACGACGTGCTCTACCACGCGCCGCACTTCCGCCAGCGACAGCTCCTCGTGATAGGCGGGCATGTTCGAGTAGGGCGTGCCGTCGTCCAGGTACCCCATCGAGCCGAAGGCAACGTTGTTGATCAAGGTCGCTTCGCTCTTGGCTTCAAATGCGGCAAGCGCGGCCGCCGGGTCTGCCCCCGGCTTGTAGTACACGGCATAGGTGAGGTTCGCGTTCTCGGCGTCGTGACCGCCCACCGCGTGACAACCCATGCAGGTCTCTTCGTAGATCTCTTGGCCGGTCTTGCCGCTGTCTGCCGGCATGTCGACGCAGCTGATGCCGAGGCACGAGTTGAAGCCACGACAGGTGTGCTCGACGATCGTAGACACCGGCACGCCATCGACCTCTTCGGTCGCCCAACTGTTGAGGATCAAGCCGCGGCAAGCGTTGGTCCCCGAACACGCGGCGTGCACCTGCGTGAGACCCGCGCGCTCCTCGCACATCGCCTTGAAGTCGGCGACGGTCAGGTTCGTGTGTTGGGTTTGTCCAAGCTCGCGCGGTGCATCGCTGGTGGGGTCGTCGGAGGCGCAACCCGTCAGGAGCAGGCCAGAGACAGCAGCGCCCACCAGCGCATCGTGGAACACGGACTTGGTGTTGGGTTTCGACATGGGGGTGTTCTAGCCACGGAATCGCCAGAAGCCCATGCGGCTCGTTGTCGCACGGGCCCTCTGCGCGTGCGGCATGTTGTCGCATCGTCATAGATTCGCGGTCAGACCCAGCGTGGCGGTCAGGCCGTAGCGCGTCGGCAGGCGAAAGTAGTCCGCAAAGTGGAAGTAGTTGGCCAGCACGCGCGCCTCCAAGCGCAGCGAGGACAGCGGCGCCACCTGACGCAGGGTCCAGCCGATCGCACCGCCACCAAACACGTCCCAGAAGGTCGACAGCTCCTTGTCGAGCGTCATGTAGCGCTGCTGCTCGGTGTAGACCTCGCGATAGAAGTGGGCGCTGGTTTGACCGTAGCCGCGCGCCATCGCCATCACGTCGAGCGTGTCGTTCTCGTAGACCAGCTCGGCGCCGCCGGTGATCGACGAGACGCCGTAGCTGTCGGTGTAGAGCCGCGCGTGACTGCGCAGCGAGGTGCCGTGTCCGAGATCGCGGTGGTAGCGCCCGGTCAACGCGTAGCGCGCACGTTGGTCTGGCACGTGCTCGGCGTAACCCATCTGGCGCACGGTCAGGTAGCGGTAGGGGCTCGCTTGAAAGCCGTCGTGGTACGAGAGCGCGAGCGCCACGTGCAGGAGATCACGCGGAGACAGTGTGTAGCTGGCGGAGACGGTGGTCAGGTAGCTCTGCAGCTTGCGTGAGAAGCCGAACGTGTCGCTGCGCGTAATCGTGTTGTCTTGAACCGCCAACGAAAGCGCCAGCGACAGGTTGCGCTCCAAGACATCGACGCTGCCGCTGAGGGCGACGTTGTGGCTCTTCCAGTCGTGCTCGGTGGAATGGCTGTAGCTAGCGATCAATGAGCTGCCGTCGTCGTGGCGATAGCCGAGGTTGCCGCCGAAGTCGTGCCGTGTGTCGTCGAAGCGCACGCTCGATTGCGTGACCACGTCGATCGAGGCGCTCGAGACCACGTCCAACAGGTAGTGCGCGCCGACCTGCCAGCGTTGATCGAAGCGCGCGTTGGCGTCGGTGGCGCTGGTGACGATCGTGGTGTGATCGCTGTCCAAGTAGAGCGCGCCGTGGGTGCCCGCGCCGACCTCCACAGCTTGCGCGGAGGCGACGCTCACCCAGCCACTGACCACGAGCGCGATCGATACTGCCCACGCGCGCGCCATCAGTTGCATCCGCAGCCACTGCCGCTGTGCGCGTTGTAGCCGCCGCTGGAACCTTCGCGGTACTCGTACACGTGCTGATCGAGCGCAGCGCTCGCTGGGTCCGGCTCCACTTGCATGCCACGGCGCGCGTGGGCTTCACGCTCCCAGGGCTTCACCGTCGCGCAGCCAGCGAGCACGACGCACAGCGCGATCAGGCTCGAACCTAGGGCGTAGCGCACGCACGTCGACATCGGCCCGCATTATCCAGCAGCCGCCCCGAACACAAAGCGGCAAATCGTCGCAGCGTGCCTGAGCCAGCATTGCCTCGTGAATGGCTGCTTGCGGGCCAAGCAGTCAGACAAACTGCTACGTACGCCAGTCTTCGAGCAGGAGGCCGCGGATGCGCCGCATGTGCTTGGTGTTGCCGGTGACCAGGGTGGCGTCGATGGCGAGGGCATGGGCCGCGATCGCGATGTCAAAGTCCTCCAACGGCGCACCGCGCTTCTCGAGGGAAGCCTTCGTTTCGCCAAAGCGCTGACTGACCTCTCGGGTCCACGGCACCACGTTCAGCTCGTCGCGAAACAATGCAAAGCGTCGCTCCAGCAATGCTCGCTTCTTGGACACAGGCAAACGCGCCAGGCCGTAGACGATCTCGGCCACCACAGGCTCCGGCAAAAGCACGTCCGCCCGTGACAAGGACATCAGACGCTGAGTGGCGCCCTCATCGCCTTTCATCAGCGCGGAGAGGGTGTTGGTGTCGACCACGTACCTCAAAACCGCGGCGCCTTCTTGCTGCGGCGTGAGCGCGTGATGTGCCCGAGCATCTCGTCGACGAGCTCGTTGTTGTCCACTGGCTCTTCGAGCGCTGCCAAGAAGTCTTCCGACCATTCGCTGCGATCTTCGAGCGCCTTCTCCAGAGCGCGCACGACGAAGCGGTTTCGACTGATCTTGAGATGCTTTGCCCGCGTGTCCACAGACCGCAGCAGCTTGTCGGGAATGTGTACCGTGGTCGCCATGGATCCAGTGTATTCGGATCCTATTCGTCGCCAAGGGGAATCTTGCTAGCTTCGGGAGGCGCGGATCGTCAGTTTAATGAGGACCTCGTCCTTGATCAGGTCGTCGGGCATGCCGGGGTAGGTGATGTTCCAGTCCTTGCGGTTGATGCCGAAGGACGCGTTGCCTTCTGCGCCGGTTGCGGTGAGCCGAAGGTTGGCGGGGAACGTGATCGCCTTGGTCACGCCGTGCATCTCCAGGTTGCCGGTGACGGTGTGGGTTGCGCCATCGGCACCCCCTGCGCTGATCGCGGTGGAGGTGAAGCGCACCTGCGGGTACTGGGCCACGTCGAAGAAGTCGGGGCTCTTGAGATGCGCCGTGAGCTTCTCGGCGTCGGCGACGAGCGAGGCGGCGTCGATCTCCACGCGGATCGTGCTCTTGTCGATGGCGTTGTCGACCACGTTGACCGTGCCGGTGAAGGTGCCGAAGGAGCCGTCGTGCTTGCCGGTGACCTTGGCGCCGACGAACTCCACCTTCGAGCCCACGTTGGAGAACGTGTACGTGACGCTGCCGGTCGCTGGAGGCGTGGGCGTCGCTTCTGCGGCTTGTGCCGGCTCCTGCACGGCGGCTTGGGTGGCGCCTTCGGTCGGGTTGTTGTCGCAACCGACGAGGGCAGCGGCGGTGAGCGCGGCAAATGCGGTGAGGCCGTAGGTCAGGGTCTTCATGGCAGGTCTCCTTGGAACGAGGGGCAAGCTTGGTGATCGGACGCGAGTGGTGAAAGGGCGCGTTGCGGTGACTTTGGGTTGCGTCTATGCAACCGTGCTTCCATGCCACGGGTTGGGGCCGCGCTTTCGATCGCCGCATTCGATGAGATCGCGCTGTTTTTGGAGATTGCCGAGGCCGGATCGCTGACCGCCGCAGCGCGTCGCTTGGCGGTGCCCAAGTCGACCGTGAGCCGGGCCCTGTCGCGGCTCGAGCACAAGCTTGGGGTTGCGTTGGTGCGACGGTCGATTCGTGGTCACGCGCTCACCGAGCAAGGCCGTGACTTGGCGCTGGCCGTGGCGCCGCACGTAGTCGGAATCCGGGATGCGGCGCAAGCCTTGGGTCGTGCGCGTGACGAGCCGTATGGAACGGTTCGCATCACCGCGCCGATCGACGTGGGCGAGCAGATCCTCGGACCGCTGTTGCCGCGCTTTCTCGCCCGCTACCCGCGCGTGCAGGTCGAGGTGGACATCTCGCAGCGCTTCGTCGACGTGATCGGCGAGGGCGTGGACCTGGCGCTGCGCGCGTCGAGCAAGCCGTTGGCGGCGTCATCATTGCGCAGTCGCAAGCTCGCCGATCTGCAGATGGGCCTGTTCGCCGCGCCGAGCTACCTGGCGCGCGTCGGCAAGGTGCTGCGGCCGAGTGACCTGGCGCTGTGTGATCACGTGTTGTTCCGCGCGAACCGCGGTAGCGCGCAGCTGACGTTGGAAGGTCCGGGAGGCGCGAGCGAGGTGAGCGTCAGCGGGCGCCTCGTCACCAACGATTTTCACTTCCTGCGCCGCGCGCTCTTGGCCGGTGCGGGCATTGGCGGCTTGCCGTGGTTCATGGCGAACGCCGATGTGGAAGCCAAGCGCCTGACGCGGATCTTGCCGCGCCACACCACGTCGGGCGCGACCCTTTACCTGTTGGTGGCGCCGGGGCGGCCGCTGCCACGCAAGACCGAAGTGCTGCGCGACTACCTGATCGAGCACGCACCGCGCGCGTTGCGAAGGCGGTGAGAGTCTGCCGGTGGCTTCGGGGCTTCTGGTAGCCTTGTCGCCAGTGCAAACCCGACGCGCGCTCTCTGGTGTGAATGCTTCGCGGGTGGTGCTGTTGCCCCTGGTCGCGCAGCTCGACGCCGATCGTGTCGACACGCGTGCGCTGCTTGCCAGCTTCGGTATGACGCACGCTGACTTGGACAACCCGGAGCTGCGCGTGCCGCGTGAGATCGCCGGTGACATGTGGCGCGCAGCGGTGACGCTCACGGGCGACCCGACCTTGGGTTTGCGTGTGGCGGCGCAGATGCAGCCGGGCATGTTGGGCTTGTTGGAGTATGCGGCGCGCAGCGGGGCAAGCCTCGGTCAAGCGCTCTCGACGCTGACGCGTTACGCCGAGCTGCTGGCGGAAGGGCTGAGCTTCACGTTGGAGCAGCAGGCTGGGCGCGTGCGGGTGATCTATGCGCTGACCGGCAACCCGCAGCCGCCAGCGCTGATGGACTTCGCGCTTGGTTACCTGTCGCGCTTGGCCCGTCAGTTCACCCAGCCACCGGTGCAGCTGTTGGAGGTGTCGTTCGATCATGCGGCGCCGATCGATCGCGCGCCCTACGACGCCTTCTTCGCGACGCGACTACGCTTCGATGCCAAGCAGAGCTCGATCCTGTTCGACGCGGCCTACTTGGAAGCGCGCGTGCAGAGCGCGGATCCGAACCTGCACGCCGTGTTGTCGCATCAGGCTTCGAAGTTGGTGTCAGAGCTGCCGAAGGGCGACTCGTTCGAAGAGCGCGTGAAGCGCTTGATCGGCGCCGAGCTGCGTAGCGGTGACCCGACCGCGCAAGGTCTGGCCAAGAAGCTGCACATGAGCCCGCGCACGTTTCAGCGACGTTTGCTCGACGCCGGCACCACCCACAGCAAGCTGCTCGACGCCGTGCGCCACACCACCGCGCTGCGTTTGCTCGACCAGGAAGAGCTGAGCCTGGGTGAAATTGCCGCGGCGCTCGGCTTCTCCGACGTCAGCGCGTTCCGCAAAGCCTTCAAGCGCTGGACCGGTCAGAGCCCAAAGAAACGCGCTTAGAGCGTTTCGTGTCGGTGGGACGCGCTTGGCGTTGTGCCAGTGGAACGCGCGTAGCGCTGACGCGTACGTGATCGGGGGCGATGTGGGTTCGGATCTGCCGTGGCCCCTCAAGCCTTGGGCCAAGCCGGCCGATTGGGGCAGTTGTGATTGGTCTCGTGATCGTCTTTGCGAGTGTTCTCGGAGGCTTCGCCATGGTGGGCGGGCCTTTTCCGGTCCTGATCCAGCCTTCGGAGCTGGTGGTGATCGCCGGTGCGGCGCTTGGCGCCTTGGTGGTCTCGGCTCCGGGCGCAGTGCGCACGCGCGTGTTCACCGCGTTCAAGCACAGCTTCAAGCCCGACCTGCCGACCAAGCAGGACTACATCGAGATCCTGACCATCCTGTCCCAGCTCTTTCAGTTGATGCGACGCGACGGTGCGTTGGCGTTGGAGTCGCACGTGTCGGACCCGGCCAAGAGCTCGATCTTCTCGAAGTATCCGAACTTCATGCGCCGTCATCACGCGCGCGATTTCCTGGTCGACGGTCTGAGGCAGTTGGTCGATGGCTGCAGTGTCAACGACCTCACGCTGTTGCTCGATGCCGATCTGGAGACGATGCACGAAGAAGAGCATCAGCCGATCGGTCTGATCCGCGCGACCGGTGACGCGTTGCCTGGTCTCGGCATCGTGGCCGCCGTTCTCGGCATCATCGTGACCATGGCCCACTTGGACGGTGGTCCCGAAGAGATCGGTCACCACGTCGCCGCCGCGCTCGTCGGTACCTTCCTCGGCATCTTGCTTTGCTACGGCGTGGTGGGCCCGCTCGCCACCAGCCTCGAAATGCAGGCGCAGTGCCAGACACGCTACATGCTCGCGATCAAAGACGGCCTGCTCTCGGCCGCACGTGGCAGCCCGCCTGCCATCTCCGTGGAGTTCGCGCGTCGCGCCATCTTCACCGATGAGCGTCCGAGCAACGAAGAGACGGCGAAGGCGATCGCAAGCGGCAAGGAAGCGAAGTAGCCGTGGCCGAGCCGACCATCATCGTCATCAAGAAGAAGAAGGGTGGGCACGGCCATCACGGTGGCGCATGGAAGGTTGCCTACGCCGACTTCGTGACCGCGATGATGGCGCTCTTCATGGTGTTGTGGCTGCTCAGCCAAACCGACGAGAGCGAGCGCGAGACGATCAGCGAGTACTTTCGCACCGGCGTGCTCTCCGGCGGCAACGGTCTGACCGAAGGCGGCGGCGAAGGCGTCTCGATGGGCAACGGCGAGAAGAAGCACAGCAAGGCGTCTGACGAGAACTACCGCCTGCGCAACGAAGCCAAGAAGATCAAGAAGACGCTGGAGAAGGCGATGGCTGGCAATACTGCGCTGGCCAAGCTCGGACAGAACGTCACCGTCGAAGTGATGCGCGACGGCTTGCTGATTTCGATCTTGGAGCGCAACGACGACAGCTTGATCTTCGATCTCTCGTCGTCCTCGTTGAAGCCGGCGTTGGAAACGATCCTGCGTGAGCTGGCGCCGGTGCTGTCGTCGATGCCGAACACGATCCGGATCGATGGCCACACCGATGCCACTCCGTTCCCCGAGAAGTCCGGCATGACGAACTGGGCGCTGTCCTTTCAGCGCGCCGATCAAGCGCGCATGGTGTTGGAAGCAAGCGGCGTGAAGCCCGAGCAGATCTCCGGTGTGTATGCGCGCGGCTCGTCTGACCTGTTGGTGGAAGACAACCCGCTCGCTCCACAGAACCGTCGGCTCACGATCCTGGCGATGCGCGAGCACGTGCTGGAGATCGATCGCAGCGTGCCGTCACCGCTCGAAGGCCAAGGTGCACCGGCAGAAGACCCCGCCGCAGCGCCACCGCCGGATCCGCACGGTGGGCAACAAACGCAACAAGAGCACGGCGAGCTGCCGCACGTGCAAGCGCACGAAGTGGAAGCCCACAACGACGCGCATCACTAGCTCTCACCGTCCACCCGAACCGTCGGGGCGGGACTCAATCACGCCCAACTCCGCGCGCACCACTAGGCGTCTCCGTGGTTGACGCCCCTCCGCGAAGCCACGCAGGCTCTCGGGCGAGGTGAGGCATGGAGCCCGGCGCGCGCGGCCCGGACAAACGGACGCTGGAAGATCAGTTCGCTGCCCTGGCGAGTAAGGTCAGCATGGCCACCGGCAGCTTCTGGGCCTTCGCGCTCGCGGCGTTGACGATCGTGGTGTGGGCCGCCACCGGACCGCTCTTTGGCTTCTCTGAAGATTGGCAGCTCGTGATCAACACCGGCACGACGATCGTGACGTTCTTGATGGTGTTCGTGATCCAGCACGCGGCGAACAAGGACATGCGCGCAGTGCAGCTCAAGCTCAACGAGCTGATCGCGGCGATCGAAGGTGCCTCCAATCGTCTGATCGACGTGGAAGACCTGTCGGATCGCGAGCTGGAGATCCTCTACGCGCGCTTTCAGCGTTTGGCCGAGCAAGCCAAGCACGGCGCGCGCGGTGCGAAGATGAGCGTGGAGAGCGCGATGGACGCGGAGCCCAGCGACGCACAGACGCCGCAGGCCGCCGTGGAAGAAAGGAAAGACCGATGATCTTGTCTGATCGTGATCTGCGGGCGCGCTTGCTGGATGGCTCGATTGGGGTCGCGCCCTTGTCGGACCTGGAGCAGCAGCTGCAGCCGGCCAGCATCGACCTCCGCTTGGGCGACAAGTTCCGCTCGATCGCCGATACCGCGCAGGACACCTTCGTGACCGTCGAGCCCGGCGGTGTCTACGTGTTGGCGCCGGGTGCATTCGCCTTGGGCACCACGGTCGAGCGCGTGCGTGTGCCCAATGACCTGGTCGCGCGTGTGGAGGGGCGCAGCAGCGTCGGCCGCATCGCAGTGATTGTGCACGCCACCGCCGGCTTCATCGACCCCGGCTTCGAGGGCGAGATCACGCTGGAGCTGGCCAACCTGGGCCCCAAGCCGGCGCGGCTCAGCCCCGGCATGCGCATCTGCCAGATCGTGTTTCACCAACTGACGAGCCCGGTCGAGCGTCCCTACGGCGCGGCCCGTGGCAGCAAGTACGCCGGTCAGTCGGGACCGACCCCGAGTCGGATCGACCACGACCCCGACTTCAAGGGTTGAGCCGCACCAAAACAAGGTGTTTGGAGGGCCGGGCACCCCCTTTCGGTGTAGCCAAACGTCCGCTGTCGGGCTAAGCAGGCCCCGCTTTTTGCGGACTGCCGTCTCGGGGTCCAGCGAACGGAAGATAGAGGAGCAGGTTCATGGAACGACTGTCGCTTTACGCGATCGCGACGGGTGTGGTCGCGTTGGTCATCGCGCTTGGTTTGTACTTCCGCGTGAAGTCCGCGCCTGAGGGCAACGAGCGGATGTCCACGATCGCCAAATACATTCGGGAAGGCGCCATGGCCTTCTTGGTGCGTGAGTACAAGGTGCTCGCGATCTACTCGGCGGTGGTCTCGGCGCTTCTGTTCGTCGGCTTCAACAGCCAAGGCCTCGGCCTGCACTCGGCGCTCGCGTTCATCAGCGGTGCCGGTCTCTCGTTGCTCGCCGGTTTCTTCGGCATGAAGGCCGCGACCTACGCCAACGTGCGCACCACTGAAGCCGCGCGTACCCAGGGCAAGGCGGCCGCGCTGGTGATGGCGCTCGATGGCGGTGCGGTGATGGGCCTGTGCGTCGCCGGTCTCGGTCTGATCGGCCTCGGCGCGATCCTGCAGATCTTCGGCGGCGCGGAAGGCCACACCTTCGGCACGATCATTCACTCGTTCGCGGTAGGCGCCAGCTCGATCGCGTTGTTCGCGCGCATCGGTGGCGGCATCTACACCAAGGCGGCGGACGTCGGCGCGGACATCGTGGGCAAGGTCGAAGCCAACATCCCGGAAGACGACCCGCGCAACCCGGGCGTGATCGCCGACAACGTCGGTGACAACGTGGGTGACGTGGCCGGCATGGGCGCGGACATCTACGAGAGCTACGTGGCTGCGATCGTGGCGGCGATGGCCTTGGCGTTGACGATGCCCGTCAGCGAGCTGCAGCGCTTGTCACCAGAGACGACGGAAGAAGGCGCCCTGCGTGCGCTCGGCATTGCGTTCCCGGTGTTGTTGGCGACGGTGGGCTTGATCGTCTCGATCGGCGCGATCTTCGTGACGCGCGCGCTGGGCAAAATGCCGCCCGCCACCGTGCTGCGCTTGGCCTTGATCCTGCCGCCGATCCTCACGATCGCGGCGGCGTTCTTCGTGCTGCCGATGGTGGGCATCGCGACGGCCGCGGTGACTGCGTTGGCGGCGGGTGCGATCGGCGGCGCCGTCGTCGGCCTGATCACCGACTACTACACCTCGATGAAGCCGGTGCGTGACATCGCGCAGGCGGCGTTGACGGGTCCCGGCACCGCGGTGATCCGTGGTCTCGCCGTGGGTATGGAGAGCTGCGCGGTTCCGCTGCTCACGCTGTGCGCGGTCGGCTACTTCGCCAACGACGTGCTCGGTCTCTACGGCATCGCGCTGTCCGCCGTCGGTATGCTCGCCGGCACCGCCGTCGTGATGACGGTCGACGCCTACGGTCCCATCGCCGACAACGGCGGCGGCATCTCGGAGATGAGCGGTCTCGGTCCAGACGTGCGCGCGATCACCGACGAGCTCGACGCGGTCGGCAACACCACGGCGGCGGTCGGCAAGGGCTTCGCGATCGGCAGCGCCGTGCTCACGGTGGTGTCACTGTTTGCCGCCTTCAGCATGGAAGTGAACGTGGGTCGCGTCGCGCGCGGTGAAGAGGTGCTGACGCTCAACCTGATCGACAGCAACGTGCTGATCGGTCTGTTGCTCGGCTCGATCCTGCCGTGTCTGGTCGGTGCCTCCACGATGAACGCGGTCGGTCGTGCCGCCGGTGCCATCGTCGAAGAGATCCGTCGTCAGTTCCGCGAGATCCCCGGCCTGCGCGAAGGCGCGCCCGGTGCCGAGCCACAGCCGGCAGCGATCGTCGATCTCGCCACCTCGGCCGCGATCAAAGAGATGTTGATGCCCGGTGCGGTCGCGATCATCGCGCCGGTGCTGATCGGCTTCTTGCTCGGCGCGCAGGTGCTCGCCGGCGCCTTGGCCGGTGCGCTCGCGGTCGGTGCCACGCTCTCGCTGTTGATGGCGAACGCGGGCGGCGCTTGGGACAACGCCAAGAAGTTCATCGAAAAGGGCGGCTTGACCGGTCACGCCAAGGGCTCCGACGCACACAAGGCCGCCGTCGTCGGCGACACCGTGGGCGACCCCTTCAAGGACACCTCGGGCCCCGGCGTCTCGATCCTGATCAAGGTGATGGCCGTCGTCAGCCTCCTGATCGCCCCACTGCTCAGCTAGTCACGGTGGCCGAATCGGGCGTGATGAATCACGCCCCTACCTGCACGCGATTCGTACGGTCGCAACGGCTCCTTCGCGGCGCCGTTGCGCCTGTAGACAATATGGCCGCGGCTCGTCGACACTGACCGCATGCCGCTTTCTTCTTCTATGCGTTTGCGCAGTGCTTGCTTGCTCGTGTTGTCGTTGCTGAGCAGCGCATGTGGTGATGACAACGGTGCTCCAGCGCCGATGTGCACGATGGGCAGTGTTGGCTGCACCTGCTACCCCAACAGCACGTGCGATGCGGAGCTCACGTGCGCGTCCAATCTCTGTGTCGACCTTGGTCAATCCGGTGCTGGTGGCAGCGGGGCAGCGGGAAGCGGCGGCAGTGGTGGCACGGGCGGCAGTGGTGGGGCGAGCGGTAGCAGTGGGATCGGCGGCGCCGGCAGCGTCGATGGCGGGGCTGGCATGAACGAGGATGCCGGCGACGTGTCGATGTCGTGCGGTATCGGTGGCGAGTGCTCGCAGCCCGCTGAGCGTTGTCGTGTTGCGACGTGTGTTTCGCAGACGTGCGTGATCACCACGCGCACGGTCGGGTATGTCTTGGTCGATGACGTCGCTGGTGATTGCAAAGCGCATCAGTGCGGCAGCAACGGGGACGTGATCGTGATTGCCAACACCCTTGATGCGCCGGCGGATCCAGCAGAGACCTGCCTCGCGAGCACGTGCGTTGGTCCGACGCCCACCCTGATTCCGGAAGCGTTGGGACTGGCATGTGGTAGCGGCCAAGTCTGTGACGGCAACGGCGCCTGCGTAGCCTGCAAGGCGGATGGCGTTACTTGTGCTGCTGGCGCGGAGTGTTGCAATGGCGCGTGCCTGGGCAACGCATGCGACTCATGCCCGGTCGACACCGCCGACTGCGATGGCTTGGCGAACAATGGCTGCGAGACATCACTGACGACGCTCGACAACTGCGGCGCCTGCGGCAACACGTGCGCCGCATTGCCCCACGTGGAGCTTGCGACCTGCGGAGATGACTGCACGATCACGCGCTGCGACGCAGGGTTCGCCAATGCCGACGGCGTTGTTGCCAACGGCTGCGAATCGCCCACGACGCCCTACGCTCCGTGCACCCGGGCCACTGCTTCCCAGGTTTGCGGCGGCGGTGAAGACTGCGTCGCGGTCGGCGGAGACATGCTCTCGGCTCGCTTTGATCGATGCCCAAGCGACGCCACACAGTGTTTCTGCGCGCTTGAGTGCGCCTTTAACGGAACGAGCAGTGACTGTCCGTCGCGGCCGAGCGGCACGGCGGTTGTCGATTGCGACTCTTCCTATTGCTACCTGGATTGCGCAAGCAACCGTACGTGCCCTGTCGGCATGACGTGCAAGGTCGTTCCGCCCGTCACTATCTCCAAGCCGTTCACGCACGCGTGCGTCGCGAGCTAGTCACGGTGGCGCACTGCCGTGCTCGAGCGCTGATCAACGCGATCAGCTTGGCGATGGTTGGGTGTGTAAGTCCCTCGCGTTGAGCTTGCGCGTGGATTGTTGCGGCGGCGTCGGGCAGCCGTACGGCGAGATCGTGGATTCGGTCGACCACCAGGTCCGGGTCCACGTTGATCGCTGTCGCCAGCCTTCTCCAATGGCGCACGCCAATGTCTGCCAGGCGATAGGTTCCACCGATCTTCATCGCCAGCTTGATCTTCTTCGCGTGGAAGTAAGGCAACGCGCTCGCGAGGTCGTACAGCGGTGCAAGGCGGACGCGACCGGCTGCACCATGAAGCATTGCGTAGTTCTTGGCGTGCGCGTCGCTGCCGCCGATCAGCCAGTTGAACGCGAGCGCATCGAGGAAACGGATGACGTCCGTTGCACGCTCGCTGCTGTGGTTCCGCAGCAACGCCACGATGTGTTCCGGGCTCGGCCCACCATCGCTCTGGTACTTGCGCGACGGCGCTATCCCGGACGCCTGGCACATGTCCTCCTGATGAACGCGGACCATGCGCTTTCCAAGTGAGACCCGATCGAAGCGTTCGATGACGATCGCGACTTCATCTTCGAACCACTGCACGTCAGAGCTTGCCGCCGGTAGGCCCAGGGCTCGCGCGAGCGCCAGGCAGAGGTGCTCGTTCTCGGTGTGACCATCGAAACCCGTCGCGGGCGGCTTCAAAATGTGTGTGGTCGGATTGCGTCCTTTGGGAACTCCAAAACGATCGTTTCGTTTTGCAAACGCGGTCTTCGGTTGGGCGCCCGCCAAGCTGAACTGAGTGGCGTCTTTTGGCATGCGTCCCGCAGCGTGATTCTCGCGTAGGGTTCGCAGTCGCGCTGCAATCTCATGCTCATCGAGCCAGTCGAATCCACCCTTGGCTCGAGCGCGTCCCTCACGGTCAGGCGGTACCAGCTGCACGGCGCCCGCGCAGTCCTCACCCACGTGGCTCAACAGGCCAAAGGCGCTTCGCGCTGACACCTGGAACTGCTGCGCCCATCGCTCGAGCACCACGTCGTTGTCTGGCAGGAGGCCCCGCAAGAACGCGTCGACCACGTCGTGATCGTGTACCGCTTGAGTCAGGGGCATGCAGACGGACAAGGGGTAGGCCTCCGGATCGTCTTGCCATGAGGGCTCGTAGCGGAGACGCAGACGATCTCGGCGGTCGCGAGTGATGACACCGGCGCGCTGTCCATCAAACAGGACACTGAGGGCGTCGCCCTCGCTCATCGGCGGCCCCGCGCTCGATCGACGATCGCGTCGATATCGACAACGGCTCTCTTGCCGCGCCCAGGTCCTGGGGCTTCAGCGATGTTGATCGTCAGGCTCATGGCTTCGAACGTCCGAAGAACCAGCCCCAGCTCGACCGTCGGCTTTCCCTTCTCGACGTCGACGATCCACTGTCGACTGACGCCTACTTTGTCGGCAAGTGATTGCTGATCCAGACGCAGCGCGCGCCGTCGCTCACGGATCAATGCTCCTAGCTCGGTCGCCGTGCGTACTTTCATGATGTCACCGGTCGACGACATGGTACGCGTGTCGCCGTTCGCTGACAATCACGCCGTGTCGCCGTTCGCCGACATCCTGCTGAGGCGCGACGAAGCCCGCGTGACGAATCACGTGCCGTTATGATTTGTCGCCGCGCATCACGCTGTGTTTGGCGCCGTAGGCGAAGTAGATGACGAAGCCGATGGCGAGCCAGATCACGAGCCGCAGCCAGTTCTCGGCCGGCAGCGACAGCATCAGGAATACGCACATCAAGATGCCGACGATCGGCACGATCGGAACCCACGGGCAGCGGAAGGGTCGGTGCAGCTCAGGGTGGGTCTTGCGCAGCACGAGCACTGCGGCGCAGACCACGACGAACGCGAACAGCGTGCCGATGTTCACCAGCTCGGCTAACACCCGCAGTGGCAAGAACCCGCCGAGCACCGCGACGAACGCGCCGGTCAAGATCGACGACTTCCACGGTGTGCGGAACTTCTCGTGCACGGCGGAGAAGAACTCACGTGGCACCAGGCCGTCGCGTGCCATCGCGAGCATCACGCGCGGCTGACTCAACATCAGCACGAGCAACACCGAGGTGATGCCAGCCAAGGCACCGGCGGCGATCAACAGCTGCGCCCACGGCATGCCGATCGACGCGAACGCGGCGGGGATCGGCGCGTCGATGTCGATCTGGTCGTAGGGGACCATGCCGGTGATCACGGCGGACACTGCGATGTAGAGGATCGTGCACAACACGAGCGAGACGATGATGCCGATCGGCACGTCGCGCTGTGGGTTCTTGGCTTCTTCGGCGTGGGTCGAGACCGAGTCGAAGCCGATGTACGCGAAGAAGATCGTGGCGGCGCCGGCCATCATGCCCAGGGGCTCGCCGCCCTTTCCGGTCTCACCGAAGACATGACCGAAGATCGAGATGCCGGCGTAGCCGAAGGGCGCGAAGGGCTCCCAGTTGGCGGTGTCGATGTGCTGCAGGCCGACGAAGATCACGAACAGCACGATCGCGAGCTTCACCGCGACCATGGTGTTGTTGAACGTCACGCTCTCCTTGATGCCCTTGACGAGCACCACAGTCACGAGCCCCGCAACGAGCACCGCGGGCAAGTCGACGATGCGTCCGGTGGCGACCAGGTGTCCGGCGGCTGGGTCGTAGTCGAAGGGGCCCGATCTCAAGGCTTCGGGCAAGTGCATGCCGAAGATGCCGATCAGGTTCTGAAAGTAATGCGACCAGCCGTGCGCAACGGTGGCGGAGGCGACCGCGTATTCGAGGATCAGGTCCCAGCCGATGATCCACGCCGCCAGCTCACCGAGCGTGGCATAGGCATAGGTGTACGCAGAGCCCGCGACCGGAACCATCGCGGCGAACTCGGCGTAACAGAGCGCGGCAAAGATGCAGGCAGCGCCAGCGAACGCGTACGAGAGCATCAGCGCCGGGCCGGCCTTGTCGTGGGCCGCGACGCCGGTCAGCACGAAGATGCCGGTGCCGATGATGGCGCCGACACCGAGACTCGACAGCGACACCGGCCCGAGCACGCGATGCAACCGGTTGTCCCCGGCCATCTCATCGAGAATGCGTTGGATCGGCTTACGCGTAAAAAGCGGATTCGACATGCCGCCAACCGTACACGCGAACCCCGCTGCGAGGGAATTTCAGAGCGTGTCGTAGGCGACGCGGGTCCTGCTAGAGGGCTCCTTAGTCCGCTTCGACTCCGACGCAGACGTTTCCGCTACAAGTCGCGATCTCGGTCACGCAATCCGCGGCACTGAAGCATTCGTCAGGCGTCTGCCGGCACAACATCGCCGCCACGTCCAGCACCACCGCATCGTAGGCCTCGACGCTGTCGCGGTGCATCACCACGGGACAAAAACCGTGACTACCGTTCTGCGCGGCGCACTCAATCGTCCATTGATGCAGCACGCAGTCCGAATTAACCGTGCACTCACGTGCATCGGTCCATCGCGTCTCAACGCCGTTCTCAAGCGCCATGGCAGCGGCCACGCATTGGTCGCCACCACTGTCAGGCACCGTCGCATCTTCGTCTCGCCCAGAATCCTGGTCCAAGCCAGAGTCCCGCTGCACGCTGTCGGTCTCACACGCAAGAAGTGAAAGCGACAAGATCAACGGCAGCGCGACCTCCCTTTGGTTCGAAGTCGTCATTGGCACCATTCGTTACGAGCTACACGACAACATGGAGCAGCCGGCCTTTTGGCGGGCCCAGTCGGGGCGTTTTTCGGCGAAGCGGGTGTGTTCGGGTTGGTCGTCGTAGGGGTGGCGCAGCACGTCGAGCAGGGTGTGGATGCGTGACTCGTCGCCGGCTTCGGCCAGATCGATCGCTTCTTGCGCCAGGTAGTTGCGCAGGATGTAGCGCGGGTTGATCGCGTTCATGCGGGCGCGGCGTTGCGCGTGGCTGACGTTCTCTTCGCGTGCACGTGAGACGTAGCGATCGAGCCAGGCTTGGAAGTCGGGCTCGTGCGTGACCCGCAGCTCGTCCCGGTAGAACGCGTGCGCGATCGGGGCGAGTGATGGCGCGGTGAGATCCACGTCGGCGAGATGGCGGAAGAACAAGGTCATGTCGACTTCGGCGCGCGACAACAGGCCAAGCACGTCGCGTGCGAGGGTGTCGTCGGTGTCGTCGCGCCGGGTGAGGCCGAGCTTGTCCGCCAGCATCTTGGGGTTCAGCGTGTTGTAGGTCTGGGCGTAGCGCTCGAGGCTCGCTTCCAACGCGTCGCGCTGGCTGAACAACGGTGCGATCGCTTCGGCCAAGCACGCCAGGTTCCACAGCGCCACGTCCGGCTGGCGACCGAAGCGATAGCGACGGTTCTGTGCGTCGGTGGTGTTCGGCGTCCAGCTCGGGTCGAAGTTGTCGATGAAGCCGTAGGGGCCGTAGTCGATGGTGAGGCCGAGGATCGACATGTTGTCGGTG
>JACZCZ010190967.1_pt1 | contig 25634 bp, 22 predicted proteins | sample 8641811 | NCBI WGS metagenome assembly JACZCZ01 (sample SAMN15324610, study PRJNA640507) | soil metagenome | isolation source: intercropping peanut in the first line | place: China: Luxin town, Laibin City, Guangxi Province | collected 2019-07-25 | depth 10cm m | reverse complement strand
CGACCTCATCGAGGCCCATGCCGCCGTACTCCGCCGGGATCACTGGACCGACGAAGCCGAGCTTGTGCGCTTCCTTGTAGACGTCGACCGGGAACTTGCTGTCGTGGTCCGCCTTCGCTGCAACCGGGATGATGCGGTCCTTGGTGAAGCGACGCACCGTCTCCTGCAATGCGCGCTGCTCTTCGGTCAGGTCGAAGTCCAACATGTTTCACCTCTGTGGTTCGCGATACGTGCGCGGTGAGCACTCGGCGGACGCGATGAATCACGCCCCTACCGCTTGCGGCGTTGTTCGTTTTGTTTCTGTTCGGCGCGTGCAGCTTTGGCTCCGAGCACAAAGCCAATGGCAATGCCGATCAGCAAAATGCCGGGGATGTATAGAACATGCGAAATCGTTGGCAAGACAGCTCACTGCTCCGATTTCGAGTCATTTCGTGCCAGCAGCTTCGCGAGACGCTCGATCTCACGCTGGGTGTGATCGCTCATGCGTGCGAGACGAAAGACGTAGGCGAGCAGCAGCACCCAGATCGTGATGTACGCACCGAGCATCAACGGCCCACCGGCGATGTCTTCAGCGACTGCACCCTCCACTGCCACGAACGCTTGTGAGCGCGATTCTCCGGGGCTCTGTGCGGCTTGATCCGGCATCAGCTTTCCTCCAACAGACCGCGCTCGGCGGCATCCAACTCGAGACCTTGCAGCGCTTGGCGCTGACGCTCGGCGCGCGTGCGTGTCCAGATCAACACGACGGCCAGCAGCGTGAACAGGATGAAGCCATTGAGCAGCGCGACCTTCATGTCGGGGTGCAGGCCGCCACCCTTACTCGTGATCACGGTCGGGTGCGTGCCACGCCAACGCAGCACGCTGTAGTGGATGACGGGTAGATCCAGCAGTCCAACGATCGCAAGCCCGGCCGCGAAGCGCCGCTCCACGTGTCCCGTGTCACCGACGTTGCGCAGCACCAAGTACGCGAAGAACACCATGCCCGCGAGCAACGTGGTGGTCAGGCGCGGATCCCACACCCAGTACACGCCCCACGCCTTGCGCGCCCACAGCGGTCCGGTGATCAGCACGATCGCGCAGAACAACATGCCGAGCTCTGCGCCGGCGACCGCGAGCGCATCCCACTTGTCATTGCGCGTGGCGAGGTACACGCCGCTGGCGACCGCGCACACGGTGAAGCCGATGTACATCGCGTAGGCGCTGGGCACGTGGAAGTAGAAGATCTTCTGCACGATGCCCATTTGCTTCTCCACCGGCGCGACCACGAACACGGCGTAGAGCGTGTGGACCAACTGCGCGATGGTGACGGCGGTCAGCGCCCACAAGGCTTTGGTTTGCGCGCTGAGCTGCATCGTTGCTTTCATCGCGGAACCCGTGTCACTCACCCTGCGAAAAGTGGCTGCACACTACTTGGGAAGGACAGGCCCCGCAACGTGCGAAGACGGCTCGACATCGCCCCGACAGCGCGCTTGAACGCCATCCCCGACGCGTGGGTGACGCACGTCGCAACGGTGGCGAAGCAGCACTTTGGTGGTGCTGATCTGGACGGTGCAGCCCTCGCGCGCGCGGTGGCCGACGTCAGTCAGACGTACACGACCGAACGCGACGCCTTGGCTCAGGGGCGCGTGCGCACCGCCGATCTGGTCGCGCGACTCAAGTGGTTCTCGCTTCGCGACCTGCCAAAGATCGAGCTGCCACTGACCGAGCTTTCCATCGGGTGCGCGCAGCCGAGCGCGAAACGCTTGCGGGTCTTGGACGTGGGTGCGGGCGTCGGGACCACTTCGTTGGGCGTAGCACGTTGGGCGCGGCGGATCGGCGCCGAGCATCTGGATGTGGTGGCGCTCGATCGCGATGAGCAAGCGCTGCGTGTGTTCGAGGCGATCGCCCGCGACGTAACCACCTTGGACGCAACACCGATCACGTTGCGCACGGTCAGCACCGAGCTGAACCGCGCACCGACCGCGCTCGCAGATGCAACGTTCGATCTGATCGTGATTGGCTTCGTGATCAACGAGCTGTGGCCCGACCTGAGTGCCAGCGATCGCGCCGGGCACATTCAGCAATGGTTGTCGAAGCTCAGCCGTCAGCTCACGCCCGACGGAGCGATCGTGATCTTGGAGCCCGCCCTGCGTGAACAAACGCGTCAGCTTCAGCAAGTGCGTGACTGCGTCGTCGCTGCCGATACCGCGCCGTTTGTGTTCGCACCGTGCCTGCATGCGAAGCCATGTCCGATGCTCCCCAGCGAGCGCGACTGGTGTCACGTCCAAGCTCCGTTCCAACTGCCGAAGACACTTGCGGATGTGGCGCGGATGGCAGGTCTCCGCGATCACGACTTGACCTTCAGCTCCCTCACGCTGCGCAAGCAGGCCGGCTCCATCGTGACGCTCGCGCCGACACAACCCGCGCCTGGTGAATGGCAGCGGGTAGTGAGCGCCACGCTCGCGAGCAAGGGCAAGACGGAGCTCGTCGTGTGCGGCGAGCCGGGGCTGTCGCGCGCGATGTGCCTCGACCGACATGTGAACGACGACAACGCGACGTTCGTCGCCCTCTGCCGCGGCGCTGTGGTTCGCTTGCCGCTCGCTGCAGACAACGGACGGATCCGGGTGACGGCAGAGGACAGCGTGACACCCCTGCTTCGTTGGTAACGCGACCTCTTCACGACCTCTACAACCCGCAGCTGCGTTGCCGTTTTCGAGTCGGCTGTGGGAATCGCATGGTTTGACGATGGGGAGCTCGTCGCTGAAAACGCCAGCCTGCGTCTGGGTGGGCTGCCGTGGATCGGCGAAGCGCAACAGTGGCCCACATGCGTCGAGTGCGGCGTCCCGATGCTGTTTCGCGGGCAGATTCCGCTTGCACTGACCTCCCTGGTGGGCCCGAGCGATGGCCGGCTGCTGTCGATCTTCGAGTGCCATGCGCGCCTGCGATGGTTCTCGCCAACGACCGGGCTCGATCATGGGGGTTCATGTTTGGAAGGAAGCGTCGTTGTCACTCGGGGCAGCCACATCCTGCGTCAGCCGCCAGCGCCTGATCGATTCGATCTGGTGCTCGATGCGCTCGGTCCCGACGAAGGCTCAGTGCAGCGCGTGATCGAGGCATTCGTGGAGCAGCACGAGAGCGCCAACGACAACCACGTCGAGGAGTCGAGGCCACGTACGCGCTCGCAGCCGCCGCTTGTGATGATGAGCAACGTGACCGACGAGATCGGCCACAGCGCGCTCTCGATGGTGGAGCAACTCGGCGCACGCGGACGCCTGGCTCCTGTTGCGCCTACCACGCTCGCCGAAGCGCGCAGCGGGCGCCTGGTGCCGTACGACGACGGCACCTCGTCGCGCTTGACGACGTTGGCGCCGCTGTTGGAGCTGTCGGAACAATTCGGGCGCAAGGCGATTCGCGGATTGATCGGCGGTGCCACGCCCGGCTACCGCGACTACGCACACACCTGTGCTTGCGGGCGCGCAACCAAGACCGCGGTGCGCTTGCTAGGCGACACCCAGATGCAACCGGTACCACTTGGCCCCGCGGTGGCGCAGTTCTGCATGGGCTGCGGCAACGCGACACTGCTGCGAACCGGCTAGGCTCCGAGCGGTTCCGTGCTGCGGTTGCTCGCTGCCAAGGCGATCGGTAAGGTGCGCCGTTCTATGAGCTTGTTGGATCGCCGCTTTCTCTTTGTCGTGGGCAAGGGCGGAGTGGGCAAGACGATGGTGAGCGCGGCGCTCGCGCTGGCTGCGGCCAAGCAGGGCAAGCGCGTGCTGATCGCCATGTGCAACAGCAAGGACCGCTTGAGCCACTTGCTGGAGGTGCCGCCGATCGGTCCGCAGGTGCACCGCGTGTTGCCGAACATCGACGCGGTCAACATGGAGCCGGGCGCAGCGCTCGAAGAGTACGGGCTGATGGTGCTGAAGGTGCGCGCGCTCTACAAAGTGATCTTCGAGAACCGTTTCGTCGCCGCGTTCTTGCGGGGTACGCCCGGCCTCGAAGCATGGGCGATGTTGGGCAAGGCGCAGCATCACGCGCTGGAGACCGACAGCGGCGGTCGACCGCGCTACGACCTCGTGGTGTTGGACGCACCGGCCACCGGTCACGGCCTGGATCTATTGCGTGTGCCGAAGGTGATCATCGACGTGGCGCCACCAGGCCTCTTGCGACGCGAAGCCGAGAAGGCGTGGCAGTTGTTTTCCGATCCGCGGCGTGCCGGCGTGTGCCTGGTGACGTTGCCAGAAGACATGCCGACCAACGAAACCATCGAGCTGCACCACAAGGTCCAACACGAGCTTGGCCTCCCGGTGGCGGCGCTGCTGATCAACCGCGTGTTGTCGCGTGTGTTCAACCCGGCGGAAGCCGAAGCGCTCACCGCCTTGGATGCGCAGGCGTTCTCGGGCACCGACCTGCACGGAATGATCTCCGCTGGGCGCGGACGCGCGATTCGGCAGGCCACGCAAGCGGACGCGATGGAACGTCTGCAACTGCTGCATCTGCCAACGATCGAGCTACCGAACCTGTGGGTGCCCGATCTTCGTCGCGCCGAAGTCGAGGAGCTTGCGCACGCCATCAGCGCCGCGCGTTAGGCACCACGACGCAACCTACGCAGGCAACCACTCGGGTTGCCCCTACTCCTCGATCGTGATCTCGATCAGGTCGCCCTTGGCGATCACCTGGTACTTCGGCGAGAGGCCGTCCTTGAAGCGAATCGTCAGCTCGGCGCGGTCGCCCTTATTGAGAATCATCGCGCGCGCCACCGCACCGTGAGATGCAGCGATCGGTCCAGCTCGATCCAACGACAACGCGCCTTCCAAGATCACGCTGAAGCCGCCGGCGTCTGCGGTGCCCACGACACCCTTGACCGGAGCGCTCATCTGCAAGGTGAAGTGACGCCCGCGCACTGTGCTCGCGCCGAAGCGCTTGGTGCTCGCGCCTGCGTTCGAAGTGATGACCGTCGATTCGATCACCGCAGCGCCGGTGCCCTCTTGCGCCGCGATCGGCTCGTTCACGACAGCGGAAGCCACAGCTGCCGCAACCGGCTTGGGTGCGGGCGCGGCACGTTCGATCGTGGGGTAGCTCGGCGCTGCGATGCGACCGGCCTCGTAGCTTGGGGCCGGCAAGGCAGCCGCTGGCGGCAGTTGAACCGGCGCTGGGACGGGCTCGCTCACGACCGGAGCGGTGACAGCGACCGCAGGTTGAAGCGCAATCGCCGGCGCAGCGGGCGCGAGCGCTGGGGGTTGGGACACGGCAGTCGACGCGCTGGGTGCTGCGGTGATCTCACGATGCACGGGGACCACGTGCGGATCCGGCGCCGAGAACAGCGCGTACCCCGCGAGGCCCAAGCCGATCACCGCGGCAGCGGCGATCCACACCACATGACCTTTGCGACGTTCCGGCGCCGCCGCCACCTGCGAGCGACGGTTGACCGTGGGCGCGGTCTGCGCCGCGGGCATCGGGATCCCGGTGGTGCGACGACGATGGGCTTGTCCACCCACGCGACGGGCCAGTCCGCGCGCACCATCGACCGCGCGCAGCGTCCAGCTGCGCAGCATCGGCAACGAACGCTCACGCACCCGCGTCCAAGCACCGCCAACCTGCGGCCCCAGACGCTGGAGCAGCGCCTCGCCGCGTGCCTGCAGCTTCGGCATGACGTTCAACTGGAAGTGCGCAAGCCACGCCGCGGCGAAGCTGCGAACCGCAGTCCACAATGAGAGCACGTGGCTCAAGACAATCGTCAGTGGCGACGGTGCCGTCGGCGGACGGAAGTCTTGATCGCTCTCGTCGACCTTGAACATCACCGCCGCGTCGCAGCGATCAACGGTCGCGCCGACACCTGCGTCGTCCTCGGTATCGACCGCGTTCGCGACGCTCGCGATTGTCGCGGCACGCTCGCCCAGCACACGCGCTGCCGCTGCTTCGTAGCGTGCGTCGTCGTCTTCTTCGGGCACGTCCTGGCCGGCGTTGACAACGGTTCCGACCGCGTCGGATTGCGGATCGATCACGCGCGCGCTGACTTGCGCGGCAACCACTGTGGCCGCCGGCGCGGGCATCTCGTCGGCGGTGAACAACGCCGGACCTGGATCCTCGTCGTCCTGCGCTTCGTCTGCGTTCAATGCCAACGCTGGGCGCATCGACTCAGCCTCATCGATTGCCGAGGGCAGATCGAACTCCGATCGCGTTGACATGGTGGGCAACACGCTGTCTTGCGATTCGCGCGCTTGGTACGCCGCGTCGAACTCGGTGAGCGTGACCGCATGCTTTCCGGTCGGCTCACGCACCGGGGCCACCAAGTCAGGCACCGTGTCGTGGCCAAGGCTGGCGGATATCGGAGCGACGCTGATCTCCGGCTCGTCGCTGATTGGCTCCACCTGCGGCGCGGTCACCGCTTCATCACGCGTGTGCTCATCGTCCGGCGCTTCCGACGGCTCGTAGCGCAAGGTGACCATCAGCTTCGGCGTGCCGCCGTCGAGACGTACCGCCACGGACGCGATCTCGCCGCGCTGCACGTCATTGCCTTGATAGGCGGACACACCGCGACCGAGCTTCAAGAACGACAACTCTTGCTCGAAGGTCACCAGGCCGGAGCTGCGTCGCAACAGCCGCGCGGTAAACGTATCGGCCGTGCCATCGACCGCCAGCTTCGCCGTCGCCACATCATCGGACACAGGTTGCTCGCGTCGCTGCCTGGCTTCGCCCTCGCCGATCATCTCGCTGATCAAGGCGATCGTGGTCGGATCCACGTCGAGAAAGCGCACGCCGAACTCACCGCCGCGATGACCTTCCAGGTGCGCCCATACCACTTCGCCGCGCACTTCCACGCGTTGTCCCGCGCTCGGTGCATCGAAGTGACAGGTCAGGGTCTCGCCGACGCCGGGCAAGCACGACGAACGCAAAGACAAGCCGCCAGGGCTCAGGTCCACGCACTCGGCCTCGAAGGGCTCGTGAAAGCCTTCGTGACTGAGCGCGATTGGCAAGCCGTAGGCGATGCGCGCGCTGTGTTGAAGTCGTCGTTCGCTGGTTGTTTGCATGATGACCGCCCCAGTCCGCCGACCTGCCGGTCGGATACCGGCAGCCGCTCTCGACGACTGCCTGCGCGTCAACACGTCCCAGAACCGCCAGACCGCGTCCAGTTTTCGACGATCGCAGGACGCGACACGCTGCTTTGCGATCACAACTTGACCGATCGCGACCGCCTGGCAGGCTCGGGCGCAAATGGCGCTGCGTCTTGTGATCCGATTCGCTCCCGAGGGCGCCACCACGCCGAGCTCGCCGGGCGCCGGGTCGGACGACATCACGTACAGCTTCGATCAGGAGCGCGTCGTGATCGGTCGCGGCGTGGCATCGGATGTACGCTTGCCGCACCGCAGCGTCAGCAGCCAGCACGCATTGTTGAAGGTGGAGAACGGTCAGCACACGTTGGTCGACGCCAGCTCCACCAACGGTACCCATGTGAACGGTCAGCGCGTGCCCAGCGATCGGCCGAAGGTCCTACACGACGGCGACTTGCTCACGGTGGGTGGCTACATCCTGGCATTTCACGTCGGCCGCACGGCGACGCCGTTGATCACCGCCGAACGTACCGCTGAGCTCGCCAAACGCATCCTGCGCGATCAACGTGGCGCCGGGACTGGCGCGCTCACCCAGCCGCGGTTGGTCGTGTTGAATGGTCCGCACACTGGCGAGAGCCTCGACGTGCCAGAACCACCGGTTCGCCTGCTCGTGGGTCGCGGCGAGACGTGTCAGATGAAGCTCTCGGACGCCAACGTTTCGCGCGAGCACATGGAAGTGACGCGCGATCTCGATGGCGTCTTGGTGCGCAACCTCGACAGCGCCAACGGCGTCCGCTGGGGCGGGCACGCGATCCATGAGCGACGTCTCAAGGACGGTGACGAGCTCACCATCGGCAACACGCGCTTGTTGTTCGAAGACCCTGCCGAGGAGCTGATGAAGAGCATCACCGCGGAGCCAGACGTGGTGCTCAGCGCATTGCCCGCGCTGCCCAAGGCATCCGCCCTACCCGAGCCCGTGATCGCGGCGAGCACACCGACCGCGGTCACACAAGCGCGCCGCAAACGCGAAGGCGGCCCCACGTTCTCGGATTGGGTGATCTATGTCTTCGCGGCCGCGGTGTTGGCCTTCAGCGTCGCTGGCATCCTGTTTCTGCTGCGCGCGGAATAGCGCCCAAGGCTTGATCCTTGTGATCGCGACCCTATATTGCCGCCATGTTCTTCGACCCGATCTATTTGCTCGTTGCTGCACCGGCCATGCTGCTCAGCCTTTGGGCAAGCTGGCAGGTCAAATCCACGTTCAATCGGTACCATCAGGTCGCCGCACGAAGCGGCGTGAGCGGCGCACAAGCCGCGTCGCGCTTGCTTGCTGCCAAGGGCATCAAGGACGTGACGATCGAAGAGGTCGGCGGATTTCTCTCGGACCACTACGATCCGTCGGCCAAAGCGCTGCGCCAGTCGCCCGACGTGTTTCACGGGCGCTCGCTGTCTGCGCTCGGTGTCGCCGCCCACGAGGCGGGTCACGCGATTCAGCATGCAACCGCCTATGGACCGCTGTCGTTTCGATCGATGGTCGCCAAGCCGGCCATGATTGGCTCGACGATCGGCCCGTACTTGCTGATGGCGGGCGCTGGCTTGCACGTCACGGGAATGATGATGGCCGGCGTCGTGCTCTTCGGCTTGGCAACGCTGTTTACGCTCGTGACATTGCCCGTCGAGTTCGATGCGTCCCGCCGCGCCGTGGTCGCCTTGCAACAGGCGGGCATCGTGGGCAGTGACGAAGCAGAAGACACGTGGAAGGTCTTGCGCGCAGCCGCGCTCACGTACGTTGCAGCCGCAATCACCGCGGTGTCGCAGTTGCTCTACTACTTGTGGCGCTCCGGTTTGCTAGGTGGGCGCGACGACGATCGCTGATCGGCGGTTGCTCACCCATCAACACGCCTTACGTTCTCTCTCAAGTGAGCGCATGACGCGTTCTCGGGAGACAGCCAACGATGTTGATGCAAGCCAAAATGGAGAAGGTGTCCGACGGCGCGTCAGACACCACGACGGCGAAGAAAGCGCGTGACCTCAACTGGAGCGGTTGGACGCTGCAGCTGGGCCGCAACGAAGACGGAGCGTTCGGCATTTGGACGTTCCGCGGGCAGCCGGTGGTGATGGTGCGCGCTGGCGAGGCGTAACCGTGACTCGGACGCCGTGTGCGGTCGATCGATCGCGATGGCACACGGCGCGCTTGCAAGACGTCGCGGTGCGTTCAAGAACGGTTGCGCTCGTAAAGAATGCGCAAGCCCTCGAGCGTGATGAACTCGTCGACCTCATCGATCGTCGTGGACTCGGCGCGAATCAAGGGCGCGAGGCCGCCGGTCGCGAGCACCGTGCACGGGTAGCCCATCTCTTTGATCAGGCGCTCGACCATGCCGTCGACCAGGCCCACGTAACCGTAAATGATGCCGGACTGCATCGAGTGAACGGTGTTGCGCCCTAGCGCGCGCGGTGGCTTCACGATCTCCGTGCGCGGCAGCTTCGCCGCACGCGAGAACAAAGCCTCCGCGCTGATCATGACGCCCGGAGCGATCACGCCGCCCAGATACTCGCCGCGATTGGACACGCAGTCGAAGGTAGTGGCCGTACCGAAATCGACCACGATCACGCCGCCGCCGACACGCTCGTGGGCCGCGATCGCATTGACGATCCGATCTGCGCCGACTTCCTTTGGGTTGTCGTAGAGGATCGGCATGCCGGTCTTTATCCCCGGACCGACCACCAACATCTCGTGACCGAACGCGCGCTTCACCGCTTGAACCACGGTGTCACTGAGCGCGGGCACCACTGACGCCAGGATGCTGGCATCGATCTGCGACGGAGAGACGTTGGCGATCTGCGCCAGGCTCACCAGCATCACGTGGTACTCGTCGACCGTACGCTCGCGCGCAGATTCCAAGCGGAAGTGATGTACGAGCTCCTTGCCTTCATACAGGCCGAGCACGGTGTTGGTGTTCCCGACATCAACGACGAGCAACATGAGAAGAAGCCTCGTGCGGTTCAGCGCGGGCGCAACGCCAAGCTGCGGCGCAACAGCTCGCCGAAGGAAGGACCATCCATCGTGGGATGCGCGCTGGTGGTTTGAGCGATCGGCGCCGAAGGCGGCGCAGGAGAGGTGACGACGCGGGCAGGCACGTTGGGGTCCACAGCTGCGCTTGCCACGGGAATCGAACGGGCTACGGCCACCTCTGGCGTCTTCGCCATCGGCTGCGGCGCTGGCTTCGCGACCGGCGCAGCGACCGGGACAGGCTTCACAGACACCACGGGCGCGGCAGCCGGAACGGGCTGCGCGGGTTGCGCCGGCTTCGTCGACATCCGCGGCTCCGGCAGCACATCGACCTTCGCCTTGGGTGCCTCGAAAGCGGGCGCGTCCATCTCAACCGGGCTCGGCGGCGCAGCGAGCGCGCCAGGCGCTGCGGGGCGCGCTTGACGATTTTGCTGCACGCGCGCCAGCAAGCCTTCGAGACGCTGAATCTGGGCGGTGCTCATCGGCCGCTCTCCAAACGCGAGATGATCTGGCCGAGTGACTCGCCGTCTTTCGACCACGACCACACGTATTCCGCGATCTGCGGATCCACCATCAGGTAGCGGTTCGTGTTGCCGATCGGCACGCACGCCACTTCCTGCTCACTCAGCGTGGAAAACAACCCACCGAGCAGCGCGGCCACCGCAAGGTTGTCGTCATCCAACGGCGGCAGCTCGTCGACGATCAACGTCAACGCGTCGCCCCAACGCTCCAGATGCAAGCGACCCCAGCCGTACAGCGCGATCAGATTCGCGGCGTGACCGAGCACCGTTTCCGGCGCGCGCGACATGGCGTCTTGCCCCAGCGACGTCGCGACCAACTTGCCAAGCTGATTGCCGAGCGCGCGCACGGCGGTGAGATCGCCGTTCTGAACGGCTGTCGCGATCAACGGCGCCAGCACGCTCTGCGAGAGCACCAGGACCCGCGTTCCACCTCTCGCGCGGACCGCCCCGTGGGCCAGGTCAAACTGGAAGAAGGCGCCCGGATCGAACTGTGGTTCTGGCATGGCCTCGCTCGAATGGTTTAGAAGGTTGGCAGGGATCATGTCAAATCCTCGCCACTTTTTGTGCATTTGCGTGGTGGCGGTGAGCGTTGCGGTCAGCCACGACGCGCACGCCGACAACCCGATGGAGACGTGGGCACGCTGGGTCGCTGCCCAACGCGGCACGTGGAAGGGTCAGACCGTTGCCTTCCCGGATCCCGAGCCACGCCCGTCCATGCCGCTGGTGCGTTGCTCCGAATGGCGTTCACTCTGTGTGCACGGTCCGGCCGATGCAGGTGCGCTGGTCAGCGACGCCTTGCGTTCACTGGAGACCGCACAAGATCTGATCGCGCTCGGAGGGTGGCCGATGCCGCTCCCGGATGGTGGGCGCGGACGCACACAGCAGCACGATGTCTACTTGGTCGATGCCAGCGAGCGCGCAGCCTTGGGCCACCTCGATGCACCGTACAGCGATGGCAACCTCGATGGCGCGATCACCTTCGCCACCATGCCGCTCACCGTGGCTCCAGATCGGCTCGATGCGTGCGCCGTCGCCGCCCTGACCGAAGCCGCGCTGTTGGGTCGCGATCCCGCAGAAGCACAGGCGTGGCGCCAAGCCACGGGTGCGTTCGTGGCATGGCTTGCGACCGGTGAGCCGGGCTGTGACGAGCGTGCGGTGATCGATCAACAGCTGCAGCCGCACCTTGGTTGGGTCACCGATGCAGACCACAGCGGCGCGGGCGCGGCGATGATGCTCGCGATGATGAGCGATCGACTCGACGGGGGCAGTGGCAGCTTCTTCCGCGAGCTGTGGCAGCTGTCGCGACAACTGACGTGGGAGGGCACGCGCCTGCGTGGGTCGCCCGATCTGTGGGAAGCGATCGACGCCGCGCTCGGTCACGCGCACGAGACCCTTCCTCAGTTGATGGAGGACTTCGCGGTCGCACGTTACTTCGCACGCCCCGGTCTCCACGCGCCCTACCCGAGCCTGCGCGGCTTGCCTCGTGACGCGGTGGTTCCCGTCACAGGACCGATCACGCAGGGCGCGTTGCCGGCCCACATTCACGCCAACAATCCGCTCGAGATCTACGGCAGCGCCTACGTCGTCGTGGATGCATCCGGCATCGATCCGATGGGGCGCTTGCAGGTGTGGTTGCGCGGCGAGCTCGGCGTCGAGTGGTCACTGGTCGCGGTGCGTTTGCGCGCTGACGGCTCCGAAGTGGGACGCATCGTCGCCCCACCGCGACGCGATCCGCGCAGCTTCTTCCCAGTCGAGTTGCTCGGGGAAACATCACGCGTGTTGCTGGTGGTAACGAACCTCGGCAAAGGCATCCCTGACGCAGACATCGAAGCAGCGCGTGCGCACAGCTTTTCGCTGATCATCGACACCGAACACCCGTAGCAAGCGGCTCGCGGCAGACGCGGCGATCAGGCGAGCGGGGGACGGCGGCGATCACGGCGCGGATCTCGACGCGAACGGCGGGGCACGGCGCGCTCCTCTGCCGGCGCGTCCCATTCCGGAATCTCTCGTCCTTCGGCACGACATTGCAGCTCGTACAACGTCATGGCGTCGGCAAAGAACTCGGTGTGACGAATGCGCTTCAGCTTCGACGAGCGGAGGCGCCTTTGCGCCAGCGCGATCAGACGGATCCGATCCTTCATGCGCCGCGGTACCGCGAGCCGCTCACCCAGCTCGTCCATCAGGTCCGCGTAGGCGTTGTTCCAGTCGTCGGCACCCTCGAGCGCTTCCTCGATCAGGCCCAACAACAGCGCGCCCATCAGCACGTTGTCGGTGACGGGTCGGCCTTCGGCCACAAGCGTGTCGATCGCGCGCAGGCGACCCCACATCGTGGCGCTGCCCGGTGCGTCGTCATCGAGGAATGCGCTCAGCTCCGGCATCACCACAGACAACGCGCCCACGTCCCACATCAAATAGACGGAACGATGCGCCGCGCCGCCACGCAGCAAACGCAGCACCTCTTCCAAGAGGCGGGGTCGCGCCGCACGCGCCAGCTCTTCGCGGTGATCGACCATCGCATCGTAGACCTCGGCATCGATGCCCAGATCGAGCCGCGCGCTGAACTTGATCGCACGCAGGATGCGAATCGGATCCTCGCGGAAGCGTACGTCCGGACGTCCGATCGTGCGCATGACGCGCTCTTGCAAGTCGCGCATGCCGTCCACGTAGTCGATCACCTCTTCGCGCTCGATGTCGTAAAAAAGCCCGTTGATGGTGAAGTCGCGGCGAATCGCATCCTCGCGCGGCTCGCCGAAGACGTTGTCGTGACGGATCAACAAATCGGTGTCGTCGCCGACGCTGGCGGTGATCGGACGCGCGCTCTCCGGCGCGTCGACCACGTCATCGTCCAGGTCCACCTCGCCCACCTCGGCGCTGCGCGGGTTACGACGGAACGTCGCCACTTCGATGATCTTGCCGCCTGAGAACATCACGTGGGCAAGCCGGAAGCGGCGACCAATCACGCGACAGTTGCGGAACAGGTCGCGCACTTGGTTCGGCTTTGCGCTGGTGGCGACGTCGAAGTCCTTGGGTTGACGACCGAGCAGCAAGTCACGCACGCCACCGCCGACCAAGTACGCCGTGTGACCCGCCCGCGTGAGGCGCTTGAGCACCTTCACGGCGTCCGGATCGATCAGATCGATGTCGATCGGATGGTGGTACGCGGCTGCATCCGCCGACGATCCAGCATCGGTTTCGGTCCCGGTCGATTCGTCGTCCGGGAATTCGTCATGCGGAGGCGGGGTTGAGCTGGCCATGGAAAGTGGAAGTGCGACGGCCTGCTAGCACGCATTGCCGAAGTGGCCCAGAAGGGGCGCGCATTATACAAGGCGGCGATGGACGTGCGAGAGCTGCGGCAAGCGGCGGGTCAGGTGCTGATCGCGGGCTTCGGTGCGGGCGATGTGCCGACCTCGCTGCGCGACATGGCGCTGGCCGGCGAGCTCGGCGGCTTCATTCTGTTCAAGCGCAACTTGCCGGTGACCCGTATCGGAGATCGCAGCGTCAGCGGCGTCGAAGAGATCGCCACGCTGACCCACTCCTTGCGCGCGTTGTGCCCGAAATCGGCGCCGCCGTGGATTGCAGTTGACCAGGAAGGTGGCCGCGTCGCCCGTTTGACGACGCCGGTGTTGCGCTTGCCGCCGATGCGTCAACTGGGCGCACGCGACGACGTGGCGTTCACCACCCGCGTTGCGAAGGCTTTGGGCGCGCAGCTCGCGTGCCTCGGGTTCAACACTGACTTCGCGCCGGTGCTCGACATCGACACGAACGCCGGCAACCCCGTGATCGGCGATCGCGCATTTGGCACTGAGGCTGCGCGCGTGACGCGCCATGGCCTAGCCTTCGCGGCCGGCCTACAGAGCGCGGGCGTGATCGCGTGCGGAAAGCATTTCCCTGGTCACGGCGACACCGACTTGGACAGCCACTTGGCCTTGCCGCGCTTGAGCCATCCGCGGGCGCGCCTCGACGCCGTGGAGCTTGCGCCATTCGCTGCTGCGGCGAGCACGGTGGACGCGATCATGACGGCTCACGTGGTGTTCGACGCGATCGACTCAACCTTGCCCGCCACGCTCTGTCGAGGCGCAATCACCGGCATCCTGCGCGAGCAGCTGGGTTACCAAGGCGTGATCGTGAGCGACGATCTGGAAATGAAGGCGGTCGCCGATCACTTCGGTGTCGGCGATGCGGCCTGTCGTGCGATCGATGCTGGCTGCGACACGGTGCTGATCTGCTCGAAACCAGAGCTTTGTGTGGAAGCGCACGAAGCTCTCATCGCTCAGGCAGAACGAAGCCCCGCTTTCGCCGAGCGCCTGAAGCAGGCTGCAGCACGCGGGCTGGCACTCCGACAACGTCGCGATGCGTTCCGACACGCCGTGCCGCCCGAACACGTGACGCGCGCGCTGTTGGCGTTGAACGTCGAGCTCGGCACAGCGCAGATTGAAGAGTCCCTGGGCATCGTCTAGAGAGCGCAGCGCAATCGCTGCCACGTGCATTGCGCCGGTGCAGCCTTGGGGAGATTGCGGTGTTTAGGGCTCTCGATACATGACGCGCGCTTGGCTCATCGCTGCTGCCCTCTGGATGCTCCCGTGGACGGCGGCGGCTCAGGCCGACGGTGAGACGCTGACCGAAGGCGCTTTCAACGTGGATCTGGTCACCGGCCCCGTGCTTGGCACCGGGCAGATCACCGGCCTGGGCGGGGCATACAGCGCGCTCTCCAACGGCATCGACGGCGCGGCGTGGAACCCAGCGGCCTACGCCTCGCGCACGCTCTGGGGCATCGCCTGGTTCGATTGGGACCTGAGCTTGAGCGTCAGCCCCGGCACCGTCGGCGACGTCGACTTCGACAACAACGGCCGGAGCGACGCCTGGCGCAGCGACACCACCATGGACGGCAGCAGCGATCAGCGCTTCCAGTACGCCGCGGTCGGGCTTGGCCTGCAGTTCGGTGCCTTTGGGGCGGGCGTGCTGTTTCGCGCGGAGACCTACAACATCGACCTGCCCGGCGACGAGGGCAACACCGTGATCGACCTGGTCACGGGTCACTACGGCGCCGCATATCACGTGTGGGACGGCCAGCTGGTGATTGGTGCCGGCCTGCGATCCGCGACGCTGTCGATCTCCGCTCCGCAAGGCGCCGTCACCGGCGGCATGATGCAGCAGCAAACCGACCTGGTGAGCTTCAACGGTTTTGGCCTCGAGACGGGCGTGCTGTTGCGTTTGGTTGGACAGCCGTGGCGCCTCGGCGCTGCCGCACGCACCCCGGTGGTCAGCGTGATCGCCCCCGACGCTGGCCCCACCCAACCGGTCAATGGAGTCTCGGCGCTGCCGAAAGAAGTCCGACTGCCGTGGGAGGTGCAGATCGGCGCGGCATGGCAGATCGGCGAACGTCCGCTGAACCGGCGCTGGGAGAACCCGCACGTCGCCCGCGACGAGCTGTGGGCCAAGCTGCAGGAGCGCCGACGCCTGCGTACCGAGACCCAGTGGGAGCTGGAGCAGCGCGAAGCAGGCCCCACCGGCCAAGGCACCTCGACCCTCGACGCGATGCCGGACTATGACGCCACGTGGCAGAGCACAGACAACGAGACTGCCAACGCACCCGCCAGAGCGGAGCCGGCATCACCACAACGCGCTGCGCAGGCGCAGGTGCACGCGCCCTCCGATGCGAGCTGGTGGGTCGAGGAGAGGCAACGCCGCAGCGAGGAAGAAGCCGAATACTGGCGTGAGCTGCGCACGGCAGAGCGACGGCGGGAGCTGGCGGTTCAATCCCTGTCACGCAACTACGTGCTGTTGACCGGCGAGGTGATCCTGGTCGGACCCACCGTCAACGGTGTCAGCGTCGAGTCGTTTCTCAATGGCGTGCGTCAGACCTCCGGTGAGCGCGTGTCGGTGGGGTTTCGGGCGGGCCTGGAGTTGGAGCCGATCGCGCATTGGCTGAAGCTGCGCGGCGGGGGCTACTTGGAACCGAGCCGCTACCCCGGTCACCCGTATCGCGCCCACGGGACCCTTGGCTTCGACGTGCGCTTGTTCACCTGGGACGTGTTCGGTCTGATGGAGCCGTTCACGCTGCGCACCGGTGCCACCCTGGATGCCGCCCAGCGCTACACGAGCTTCGGCATCAACCTCGGCTTCTGGCACTGATCACGGGGTGCAGGGCCGGCGTGGCGAGATCGACCGCTGCACGCTAGGGTTCAGTCGGTCTTCGCTTGGAGCTTTACGGCAACATTCGCGGTCTATCGCCTTCGGAACAGCGTGAGCTAGAGCGCTTGTATCGGCGCCGCGTTCCGTTCGATGTGCTGACCACGACCGAGCTGACGCGCACGCTGGCGGCGGTCAGCCATGCCACCCATCGCCAGGTCGCGGTGCTGATCGATCGCGCGGGCGAGGTGACGCACGTGGTGGTGGGAGACGCGAGCAAGGTGATGTTGCCGGACCTGGGCCGCTTCCGCGCCGGTCAGGGCCGCTTCCGTGGTCTGCGTTTGGTGCACACGCACCTGCGCCTGGAGCCCCTGACGCGAGACGATCTGGTCGATCTCACGCGCCTTCGCTTGGACATGATCGCCGCGATCTGCGTGGCGCCTGAAGGTCACGCGCTGACGGTCCACTACGCGCACTGCGTGCCGGTCGCTCCGGGGTCGGACGCCGATCCGTTTCGTGTCTACCCACCCACGCCGTACGCCAAGCTCGACTGCAATCCGGAGCAGATCGTCACGGCCGTCGAGGAAGAGTTCGCGCGCGCCGCACGCACGCGCGACGTGAAGGCGAAAGACGGGCGCGCGATCTTGGTCCACGTGCGCAGCAAGCGTCAGCAGGTGGACACAGAGGCTTCCCTCGCCGAGCTCAAGGAGCTGGCGCGCACCGCTGGCGTCGACGTGGCCGATTGCGTGATCCAGGCGCGCGATCAAGTCGACCCCAAGTACGTGCTCGGCCGCGGTCGTTTGGAAAGCACGGTGCTGCGCGCGATGCAGCTCGATGTGGAGACGCTGATCTTCGATCACAACCTGACGCCGGCGCAGTCGACCGCGATTGCGGCGCTGACCGATCTCAAGGTGATCGATCGCACGCAGCTGATCTTGGACATCTTCGCGCAGCGCGCCGAGAGCGCAGACGGTCGCCTGCAGGTGGAGCTGGCGCAGATGCGCTACCTATTGCCGCGCTTGGGACAAAAGGACGATGCGTTGTCACGCCTGACCGGCGGCATTGGCGGGCGCGGTCCCGGCGAAACCAAGCTCGAGATCGGTCGCCGTCGCGCACGCGAACGTGTTCACCAACTCGAAGACCGTTTGAAGACGCTCGGCAAGCAACGGGCGCAACGCCGGGCACGACGTGATCGACGCGGCGTCCCGGTGGTCGCGATCGTCGGCTACACCAACGCCGGCAAGAGCACGCTCTTGAACGTGCTGACCGACAGTCAGGTGATCGCAGAAGACAAGCTGTTCGCCACACTCGACACACGCAGCCGCCGCCTGCGTTTCCCGCAAGAGCGCGAGATCGTGATGACCGACACGGTTGGGTTCATCCGCGAGCTGCCGGAGGAGCTCTTCACCGCATTCAGAGCGACGTTCGAGGAAGCGGGCGAAGCCGACTTGATCTTGCACGTGATCGACGCCGCCGATCCGCAGCTCGATGCCCGGGTGGAGACCACCCACTCTCTGTTGGAAGCGTTGGATCTCCAGGCGCTGCCGCGCCTCTTGGTCTTGAACAAAGCAGATCTGCTGCCCGAGGGTCAGGCGCAGGAGGTCGCAAAGCGCTTCGATGGCATCGCGATCAGCGCGGTCGATCGCAACACGCTGCACCCCCTGCTGTCGGCGATGGAATCCCGATTGTTTCCAGCCGAAACGAGCGACGCGAATTCGATCCATCGAACCGCGACCGACACGATTCACGAATCGTCGGCTGACGTCGCTATTTCGTGATCGGTTTGAGAGCGACTTTGCCGTCGCGCACGATGACGTCGAAATCGATCTGCTTCTGGCCGTGCTTCTCGCGCAGCTTGGGCATCATCGCTTCCACCGTCTTCTGCAAGCTCTCCATGCGCACGTTGTCGACACGCTCGTTGTTCGTCTTGCGCGCGTTCACGTAGCGATCAAACAGCTGACGCATCTGCTGCTCGGAGTAACCAGCCGTATTGCTGGCCGAAGCTGCAGGAGAGGCAGCACGCGGCGCGGGTGGTGGCGGAGGCGGCGGACGCTTCACAGCTGACGTGTGAGCAGGCGGAGTCGGTGCCCGCGGTGCAGCCAAATTGGGCACTCGCGGCGCGGACGGGATCGCATCGGGCTTCGGCGGATGGAACGACTTGCTCGGCGCCGGACGCTGCGACGCACGCGTTGTGCCGGACGCAAGCGCTGGCGGCGGTTGCGAAGGACGCAGCGAAGGCGCGGCAAACGGCGAGATCGCACGGGGCGCAGGCGGCGGCGCGGACGGCGACGGTGGTGGCAACGGCGCGATCGGCTCGTTGTGAAAGCGATCGCTCTGCGCCTCGTCACCGAGCATGGTGTCGATCGCGCCATCCACGTCCATCGTCAGATCGATCTCGTGGACATTCGGCGCCAGCGACTCGCGTTCGTCGCCACCGCGCCCCTGTCGACGACGTCGCGCCCGCAACACGTCGCGCCGGTACGTGCCGTCTTCGATTTGGCGCAACACTTTGCGCCAGTGGCTGTCGAGCGTGACGTTGCGCTGCACGAGCTGCTGAAAGCGAAACCGCAACGCCGTGTTGCGCGGCTGTTCCTTGCGAAGCGTGACCAGAATGCGCTCGAAGTCTTTGCGAAGCTGAGTCGGCTCGGTGCGCTCAAGGCCCTGGAAGAACTGATCGTAGAGCGCGCGCAGCCGGTCGAGGCGCGTCTCTGCATCGTTCAGCAACGCGTCGTACTGCGTGAGATCCATCGGCCTCGATCAGAGGGTTTTTGGGGCCACGTCGCGGTCACCGCGGCGTGATCTTGAGGTTATCCAACCACACATCCGACTGCCAGTTGTTCACCGCGAAGTGATCGTGCCCACGTCCATACAGCGGGTCCGGGTCTGTCATCGACGCGAGCTCGTGGTCGTCGACCCAAGCCGTCATGCGCTGGCCCTCGCGCACGATCTTCATGTGGTAGGTGCGGCCGGGTACGACTTTGTACGGTGGGCCGACCACGCGATCGTCACCGTGCTCATTCATGCGCGCCAACACGTTGAGCGAGTTGCCCCACCCACCGAAGATGACGACGTAACTGGTGGCGGTGTAGCTCGCGGTCTCGGCGCGAGAGAGACCATCGCCGAACACCTCCAGCTTGATGTCGCCTTCTGGGCTCTCGCTGCGAACGTCGAGCTCGATCGTGACATCGCGCGGCAAGCTGCGGCGCAACCAAAGCGGTTTGTTGCGCGCGCCCTTCACGTGCAGCATGCCCGCGCTGATTTCGTACGGACCGCCGGTGTTGTTCCAGTGATCGGCGAGCGTCGTGCCTTCGAACGTGTCGCTGAAGCCCGTGCTGGCGATCGCGGGATCTCCTTGCGGGGTGCACGCGGTCACGCGCCACAGGCATGCCGCGACTGTGAGCCTAAGGATCGGTGCAGCCATCTTCGTCATCATCTTGCCCTTCGAGCGCTTCCACGTTCGGACACAGGTCGTCCACGTCGTTGATCATGTCGTTGTCGTTGTCGGGATCGGGACAACCATCCGCGTCGTCGAATCCATCCAAGTCTTCCGGCAGGTGCGCACACCCATCGTCATCGTCGTCGATGCCATCGCCATCGGAATCGCCTGCGCGCGGGGTCCACTGCAGGCCGAAGATCGCTCGGACACTCGGTGTGCCGACGCCGTTGGTCAGACCGGTGCCCACCGCGAAGACGAACGCGTACGGCTCCACCAACACTCGTAGCGCGAGATCACCTTCCACCGCAGTGGTGTGCTGCTTGTCGAAAGGCGCGCCGGCATCCGTTGTCACGCGGGTCTCGATCATCGGAATCCAGGTGGGATGTGAAGGCACCGGCAACTTCACGGCAAAAGCAAACGCAAGCTCGTCACGGATGCGCGCGGCGAAGAGATCCTTGGGTGAGAAGCGATGCAACCAATCGACGCTCGCGCCAAGACCGGCGCCGAAGATCTGGAAGTCACCGAGCAATGAGAGCTGCGTGCGAACCGCGCCCTCGCCGACGTACGAATCACTGGCGCCCAGGGGCAACGCGGTCGTCGCTTGCAACGCCAAACCTGGACCGTCGCGGCGCAGGACACGCTCATCCGTGGCTTCGCCGATCAGACGAACGCGCGCGCTCAAGCGCGGGTCAGCGAACGCGGTTGTCGCGATGTCGGAGCGGTCGATCCCGGTGCGCTCACCGCTTTGCCACGGCACAACCGGCACATCGACACCCAAGGCGATGCGCTTGCCGAGACCGAGCTGCGCCATCACACGGCCGACGATGCGATGTTCAACCGCATCGACCGCGTCGGCGCCGGCTGGATCGATCGCCAACAAACGCGATGCGTAGTCGCCCCACAGGGCGAAGTTGAGCTTCAGATGGCCCGGGGTACGCGTGCCCTGCAATCCCAGGAAGCTGTCTTGGTCGAACGCCGGCACGAAGCGCGACACGTCGACGTTGCGCTGCGCGAGCGCCACATCCGGCGACAGCCAAAGCCATCCCAAGCACCCCATCACGAGCCACGCCGAGCGAAGGATCACGGCGCGGAGGTTAGTCGAAACCCAAACGCAAAGTCGAACGCGAGCGCGAGCGCGAGCGCGACCTCGACCCGCGGAAGCAGAACCGGAGCGTGACCCGTGACGGTCAGCACGAGCGCACCCTCGACGATGAGTGGGCGAGCGCTACTGATTGATGGCGAGATCGATCAGGCGTGCTTGCTCGATCTTGTGTGCACCGTTGGACCCCGTGGCCGGGCTCGCGCTCTCCGGACGCGAAACGCAGCGCAGCGGCAGGCGCCCTTCGATCATCTCCGGAAGACGCGCGCGCATGTAGTACCAGGCGCCCATGTTGAATGGCTCTTCCTGCACCCACAGCAGCTCCGTCCCGTCCGCGTAAGGCTGCAGTACCGACGCGATCTCCTCACTGCGGAGCGGATAGAGCTGCTCGATCCGGATGATCGCGATGTCCCTGCGGCCGGCCTTCTGACGCGCTTCGTCGAGCTCGTAGTAGATCTTGCCGGAGCACAGGATCACGCGCTTCGCCTGCTTTGGCTCGGCCCCGGATTGATCGGGGATGATGCGGTGGAACTGACCATTCGACAGATCGCCGAGCACCGACGCGGCCTTCGGATGACGCAACAAGCTCTTGGGCGACATGATGATCAGCGGCTTGCGAATCGGTCGCAGCACCTGACGCCGCATCGCGTGGAAGAACTGCGCTGGCGTCGACAGATTGCAGACTTGCATGTTGTCTTCCGCGCACAGGTTCAGCCAACGCTCCAAGCGCGCGCTCGAGTGCTCCGGGCCCTGGCCCTCGAAGCCGTGCGGCAAGAGGCACACGATGCCGCTGAGGCGGTACCACTTGTCTTCCGACGAGCAGATGAACTGATCGATGATCACTTGCGCGCCGTTGCAGAAGTCGCCGAACTGCGCTTCCCAGATCGCCAGGCCATCGGGGCAGTCGAGGCTGTAGCCATAGTCGAAGCCGAGCACACCCGCCTCTGACAGCGGGCTGTCCCACACCTCGAAGCGTGCCTGCTTGTCGCTCATGAACGAGAGCGGCGTGTAACGACGACCGGTGTGCGTGTCGTGCAAGACGGCGTGACGGTGGCTGAACGTGCCGCGTCGCGCGTCCTGTCCGCTCAAACGAACTGGCGTGCCCTCCATCACCAACGACGCGTACGCAAGCGTTTCGGCGGTGCCCCAATCGATCGGGCTCGTGCCATCGGCGACCGAACGTCGCTGCTCCAACAGCTTCATGAGCTTCGGGTGGACATTGAAACCGTCGGGCACCGCATTGACGCGCTCGACGAGCTGCTTGAGGCGTTCCTCGGGAACGGCGGTTGCAACATCCGGGGTGTCGCGATCGCGGCCACCTTTGTAGCCGTTCCACAGGCCTTGCATCGAATACGTCGGTGCAATGATCTTGTTCGAGCGCGTGGCGTGCAGCGCTTCTTCGAGTCGCGTACGTCGGCTGGATTCGATCTCCTGTACGCGCGCCTCGGTCAATGAGCCCATCTCAATGACGCGCTTGACGTAGACCTCGCGCACCGTCGGCTTCTTATCGATCGCGCCGTACATCGTCGGCTGTGTGAAACGCGGCTCGTCGGCTTCATTGTGTCCGTAGCGGCGGTAGCAATAGAGATCGATCACGACGTCACGGCCGTAACGTTGACGGAAGTCCATCGCGAGCTGCACGACCTGCGCGACCGCCTCCGGATCTTCGCCATTCACATGGAACACCGGACAGCGCAGCATGCGCACGATGTCGGTGCAGTAACGCGTCGAGCGTGAGTCTTCCCAGGTGGTTGTGAAGCCGATCTGGTTGTTGATCACGATGTGGACAGTGCCGCCCGTCGTGTATCCGCGGAGCGCAGACAGGTTGATCGTTTCAGCAACGATGCCTTGACCGATGAACGCCGCGTCACCGTGAATCAGCAACGGTATGACCGCCTTGCGCGCGTGATCGCCGCGGCGATCTTGCTTGGCACGCACACGCCCTTCGACGACCGGATTCACGAACTCGAGGTGGCTCGGGTTGAACGACAACGTGAGATGCACGCTGTTGCCGCTCGCCGTCACACGATCGGACGAGTAGCCCATGTGGTACTTGACGTCGCCGCGGCCGAGCAAGCGCTCCGGATTCTGATCTTCGAAGCCTGCGAAGATCTCCTCGAGGTGCTTGTCCATGATGTTGGCAAGCACGTTGAGGCGCCCGCGGTGGGCCATGCCAATCACGACCTCTTCGACCTTGTGACGACCACACGCCTCGATCACGAGATCGAGCATCGGGATGATGCTTTCGGCGCCCTCCAGCGAGAAGCGCTTCGCGCCGACGAACTTGGTGTGGAGGAACTGCTCGAAGAGCTCAGCGTCGATCAGCTTGGAGAGCACGCGCTCTTGATCAGCCGCGGACAGCTCGAGGCGGTTATTGGTCGCCTCCATGCGATGCTGGAGCCACGAACGCACTTCGGGCTCTTCGATGTTGCGGAACTCGGCGCCGATGTGACGACAGTACGTCTCTTCCAACCGGCGCACGAACTCGCCGAGCGGAAGCTCTTTCTCACCGCCGAAGTTGCCGGTGATGAAACGAGTGTTCGGGTCGACATCGGCGAGGCCGAAACGATCGAGCGAGAGGTCGTAGTCCTGGCGCGGCGTGAGGCCGAGTGGATCGAGATCGGCGAAACGATGTCCGCGCAGACGGTAGCCGTTCACCAGCGCGGTGACGCGCTCCTGGAGCTCGATCGTCGTTGCACCGGCCGCGCTGCGTAGCGGGGGCATGCTGCTGGGACGATAGGCCGTGTCGATGCCGCCGGACGGCGCGTAACCCGAGGGGGCAACGGAGCGTGATCGAGGTGGCTGGCTGGGGTGCGGGCCGTGACCGTTGCCGCTGCCATTGGCCGGCGTGTAGCTGCTGATGGGCGGCAACTGCGGCAGCGCTTCCAACGTGGCCGACGTGGCGCTCGCTGCGACCACCGGCGCCGAGATGCCCGCCAACGTCGCACCACCCGGCGCGGGCAACTGGAGCAGCTCTGCGCGCTCGTCTTCGCTCAACCGCTCGAAGTACTTCCGCCAGTCGGGGTGAACCGCGTGGGGATTCTCCCGGAACCGGTAGAACTGCTCCTCGACGAAGGCCTGATTGACTCCGAAGTCCAACATGCTGTGCCCGCCAGTGATGAAGGGCCGGCCGTTCGGCGCCGCGCCCGCGAGAACCGCGCCGTACAAGCCCGCGCGGACACGGGGGAAATACGCCCGTGAGGGCAAAACTTGTATCACCGGCAAGATGCAGACGCACGACCGTTTCGCGCGCATTGTGCGCGACAAAAACGTCGGATGGCCTGGAAATCAGGCAGCTTGGCGCGCCACAGCGCCTTCGTGCGCCGGCCAGCGCGGCATCTGTGGAGAGCTGCCGAGGTCGATGATCTTCAGCATCGCAAGCAGCTTGATCACCGGGAAGCTTGGGTCGATCTCCCACTTCCGCGCCGCGAAGTTAGGCGACATGCCGAACTTGTGGTGGTTGTTTTGAAACAGCTCGCCGAGCGTCACGAAGTCGAAGGGCAAGGTGTTCTTGGACTTGTCGTCACGCGTCGTGTCGAAGTTGCGGTAGCCGTACTTGTGGCCACACCAGTTCACGATTGCGCCGTGAATCGGGCCCATCATGAAGTGCGCTGGCAGCAACAAGAACCAGTGCCAGCTCGGCGCGAACTGAACGTAGAACAGCGTGTACGCCGCCATGAAGAAGAGGTGACAGGCCCAGGTGCGCCCGATCTTGTCGAGCAACGGCCATTCCGGTGCGCCGGTGTCGAAGCGCGCCTCGGGCTGAATCTTGCGGAGTGAGAGGCCCTGATAGCGGGTCTTCGTGTGCCACATCATCGTCACCAAATTGGGATAGATGTGCGGCGAGTGTGGATCGCGCTCCGTGTCGCTGAAGGCGTGATGCTCGCGGTGGAGGATCGCGTAGGCGCGCGGGTTCAGATACGAGCTGCCCTGGCTCAGGAACGTCAGCGCATAAAAGAAGCGCTCCCACCCCTTGCTCATCGTGAACATCTGGTGTGCGCCATACCGATGGAGGAAGAACGTTTGGCAGAACACTGAAAGCCACCAGTGACCGACAAAAAACAGAATGATTGCGAGCACGAGCCCTCCGTGGTCTGACGCGTTCAGTGATACGTACGCGCCCGATGCCGGTCCACAATACCCGGCTGGATGTAGGTCATTAGGCTATATCAAGGGCGGCGACGCCACAAGCCGAGGTATGTCCGCGCACGGGAACATGAAGCTCATCGCCAAGCTGACGGCCCACCGGGAAGCGCTCTTGGACTGCCGCAAGTGCCCGGGCGTGCACCCTCCTGTTGTGACCGGAAACGCAGTTGCCAGCCAGGTGTACCTGTTGGGCCAAGCACCGGGGCCCCACGAGGGCCGCTTGGGCAAGCCGTTCGCGTACACCGCCGGCCGTACCCTATTTCGCTGG
>JACZCZ010049740.1_pt1 | contig 25647 bp, 22 predicted proteins | sample 8641811 | NCBI WGS metagenome assembly JACZCZ01 (sample SAMN15324610, study PRJNA640507) | soil metagenome | isolation source: intercropping peanut in the first line | place: China: Luxin town, Laibin City, Guangxi Province | collected 2019-07-25 | depth 10cm m | reverse complement strand
TGTTCGGGGGCTTCTACGCCATCGTCGCCGCGATCGACGGAAATTTCGCGCGCTCGGCCACGGCCGTATTCATCGCGATGGTCTTCGACGGGCTCGATGGCCGCGTCGCGCGATGGACCAAGACGCAGAGCGACTTCGGCAAGGAGTATGACAGCCTCTGCGACATGGTCGCGTTCGGGCTCGCGCCCGCGATCCTCGTCTACCAGTGGGGAATCGAGCGCATCGCGGACTATGGCCAGTTCTGGACGCGCTTCGGATGGCTCGCCGCATTCTTCTATGCCGTTGCCGCGGGATTGCGCCTCGCCCGTTTCAATTCGCGTGCTGCTGTCGCTGACAAACGCTATTTCGAGGGACTGCCCAGTCCTTCCGCCGCGGCGACGGTTGCTGGCTTCATCTGGCTGGTGAGCGAAATCGAGGTCACCGGCCTGCCGCGGCTCGTCCTGGCATTCACGGTTTCGATCATTGCGGGCGCGCTGATGGTCAGCAAATTCGCCTACTGGAGCGGCAAGGAGCTGAACGTGCGCGGCCGCATCCCATGGATGTACATGCTCGTCATACCGCTGATCTACGTGCTGGTTTCGCTGGCGCCGCTGTCTTTGTTCGTCGCGTTCGGCACGTATGCGTTGTCCGGCCCGTTGGTCTGGCTGTGGGTCAAGTTGACGAGGAAAAAGCGGCCGGTAGAGAGCGCGTAGCGTGGATTCCCGACGTCTCCAGTACCTGCAGGCGCTCGATATCGACGTCTGGCAACGGCGCGAACTGATCGCGACGCGCCAGGCGGCTGCAGTCGAGCAGCAGCAGCCCAGCCCCGTGCGGCCGGCTGTCAGCCCGGTAGTGGCACCCGCGACGGTTTCGCAGCCGGTCATTGTGGAGCCGCCTCGCAAGCTCGCGGCCGATAGCATTTACTCGGCGCCGGATGCGGCTGTGGCCGCAATGGATTGGGATGCGCTGACCGAGACAGTGCGGAGCTGCACTCGCTGCCCGTTGCACACCACGCGGACCCAGGCCGTTTTTGGTGTCGGCAATCGCAGCGCACGCTGGATGGTCATCGGCGAAGCCCCCGGGGCGGACGAGGACCGGCAGGGCGAGCCGTTCGTGGGCAAGGCGGGGCAGCTGCTCAATTCCATGCTCCGGGCGATCGGCCTGGCCCGCGAGGAGGTGTTCATCGCGAACATCCTCAAGTCGCGGCCGCCGGGCAACCGCGATCCCCGCCCCGACGAGGTCCGGGCGTGCATCTCCTACCTGATGCGGCAGATCGAGCTGGTCAATCCGACGCTCCTGCTGTGCGTCGGGCGCATAGCCGCACAAACCCTGCTCGAAACGGATTTGCCGATAGGTAAACTGCGCGGCAGGCTTCACCACCTGGCGTCCGGGCGTCCCATGATCGTCACGTATCATCCGGCCTACCTGCTGCGCAGCCCCGGCGAAAAGCGCAAATCGTGGGCGGATCTCGTGCTGGCGATGCAGACCTTCGAGCGACTCTCGCAGGAAGAAGGCCAGACCTCGTGAGCGCCGAACTCGACCACGCCACCCGGCTGCGTGACGTTCGCTTCCGTCCCATGACGATCCCGGACGTGAGTCTGGTCGCGGCGGTCGAGCAGGCGTCCTACCAGTTTCCCTGGAGCGAGGGCGTTTTCCGCGATTGCGTCCGGGTCGGCTATCTCTGCCGGGTCGTCGAATTCCGCGGGGAAGTCGGTGGCTACGGGATCATGTCGTTCGGCGCCGGCGAAGCCCACATTCTCAACGTCTGCATCCGCAGGGACCTTCGTACGCTCGGCGTCGGACGTCGCCTGATGGATTACCTGCTGGATCGGGCCCGCGACGAGTACATGCAGGACATTTTCCTGGAGGTCCGGCCCTCCAATACCGTCGCAATCCGCCTGTACGAGTCGATGGGCTTCGAACGGATCGGCGTGCGCAAGGGTTATTACCAGGCCGTCGGTGGGCGAGAAGATGCCCTGGTGTACAAGCTTGCGCTCGAACCGAAGAGCGCCCTGACGCCCTCGTCCTGACGACGGGACCGGAAGGGCTGCGCCGTTGGGTCGAAACCGGACCCACAGGCTACAATTCGCGCTCGGTTCCCTTTCCCGGTACCCCATGCCTTCGCTTCAAGACGAAATTTCCCGTCGGCGTACGTTCGCCATCATTTCCCACCCGGACGCCGGCAAGACCACGCTCACGGAAAAGCTGCTGTTGTTCGGCGGCGCGATCCAGCTCGCCGGCACGGTGAAGGGACGCAAGGCGGCGCGGCATGCGACGTCGGACTGGATGGCGCTCGAACAGCAGCGCGGTATCTCGGTGACATCGTCGGTGATGCAGTTCCCGTACGACGGCCGGATGGTGAATCTGCTCGATACGCCGGGCCACGAAGACTTCTCCGAAGACACCTACCGGACGCTGACCGCGGTGGACTCCGCCTTGATGGTCATCGACTGCGCGAAGGGCGTCGAGAATCGCACGATCAAGCTCATGGAGGTCTGCCGCCTGCGCGACACGCCGATCATGACCTTCATCAACAAGCTCGATCGCGAAGGGCGCGAGCCGATGGAGCTGCTCGACGAGATCGAGAAGATCCTGAAGATCTCATGTGCTCCGGTGACTTGGCCCATCGGCATGGGACGCGCACTGCGCGGCATCTATCACCTGATCGAGGACCGGATCTACATCTACCAGGCGGCAGAGAAGGGACGCGCGGGTACGCTCGCGACGATCGACGGATTGCAGAGTGCCGAGGCCGGCGAATTCCTGGGTGACCAGGCCCAGGCATTTCGCGATGAAGTCGAGCTCGTGCGAGGTGCGGCGCCGGAGTTCTCGCGCGAGGAATATCTCGCCGGCCGGCAGACGCCGGTCATGTTCGGTTCCGCGATCAACAATTTTGGCGTCACCGAGCTGCTCGCCATGTTCGTGGCCACTGCGCCGGGTCCGATGCCGCGGGCCACGACATCCCGCGAAGTCTCGGCGACCGAAGAGAAACTCTCCGGCTTCGTCTTCAAGATCCAGGCAAACATGGATCCCGGTCATCGTGACCGGATCGCATTCATGCGCGTCTGCTCCGGCAAGTACACGAAGGGCATGCGCCTGTTCCACGTCAGGCTCGGGAAGGAAATGCGCATCAGCGATGCGCTGACGTTCCTTGCCGCCGACCGTCAGCACACGGACGAGGCGTTCGCCGGCGATATTCTCGGCCTGCACAACCATGGAACGATCAATATCGGCGACACCTTCACGGAAGGCGAGTCGATCATGTTCACCGGCATTCCGAACTTTGCCCCGGAAATGTTCCGGCGAGTCGTGCTGCGCGATCCGCTGCGAATGAAGGCGCTGCAGAAGGGCCTCGATCAGTTGTGCGAGGAGGGAGCCACGCAGGTATTCCGCCCGTTGCGCAACAACGATCTCATCCTGGGCGCGGTCGGACAGCTGCAGTTCGATGTGGTCGCGTTCCGCCTGCAGGACGAGTACAGCGTTCAGGCGACATTCGACAACGTGAACGTCTTCACCGCCCGCTGGGTGTACTGCAACGATGCGAAGAAGCTCGAGGAATTCCGTACGAAGGCGTACGAGAACCTCGCGCTCGATCACTCCGGCGCGCTGGTGTATCTCGCGCCGACGCGCGTCAACCTGCAGCTAACGCTCGAGCGCTGGCCGGGCATCACGTTCAGGGAAACGCGGGAGCACCTGGCTGTAGCCGCGTGAAGAACAGGGGACGGGTAGCCCCGAGTCCCGAGCCCCACCAGCCTGCCTCTGCGACACGGGAACACAAGAATGAAATCCGCCATCTGGAACAAGCAGACGGTTTCCTGGGCGCTCTTCGACTGGGGCAACTCGGCGTTCGCGACGACCGTGATGGTCGTGTTCTTCCCGGTCTTCTTCAAACAGTACTGGAGCTCGGACGTCTCGGCGACCGAGAGCACGGCGTGGCTCGCGTTCGCCAACGGCGGTGCCAGTTTCGTGCTGGCCGTGCTGGCGCCGCTGCTGGGAACGATCGGTGACCGGGGCGGCGCGCGCCTGAAATTCCTGTTCGGATTCACGCTGCTCGGCGTCGTCGCGACGGCGGGTCTCGCCTTCGTCCATCAGGGCGAATGGCAGCTCGCGGCGATCCTTTTCGCGCTGGGCTCGATCGGATTCTGGGGCGGCATCATCTTCTACGATTCGCTGCTGATCGACGTCGCGCCGCGCGACAAGCTCGATACGGTTTCCGGTTTCGGCTATTCGGTCGGCTATCTGGGCGGCGGCGTCCTGCTCGCCATCAACATCTGGATGACGCAGAAGCCGGAGTTCTTCGGGCTCGCCAATGCGACCGAGGCGGTGAAGGCATCTTTCGTGACCGTCGCCGTCTGGTGGGCGTTGTTCGCCATTCCGATCTTCATGAACGTGCGCGAGCACAGCGCTCCGAGCGCCAGGAAGGGCCCGGCGTTGCGCGAGAGCCTCATCGAACTCGCGAAGACGATTCGCGAAGTGCGTCGCTATCGCGCAGTGGTGTTCTTCCTGCTCTCCTACTGGATGTACATCGATGGCGTCAACACGATCCAGAAGATGGCTGTCGACTACGGGCTCGCGATCGGCCTGCCGTCGAGCAGTCTCGTCATGGCCATCCTGATGGTGCAGTTCATCGGCTTTCCCGCTGCGCTGCTGTTCGGCTGGATCGGTCAGCGCATCAGCGCCATCGTCGGCATCTTCATCTGTATCGCGGTCTACGCTGGTGTCACGGTCTATGCGACCGTGCTCAACACAGCGACGGAGTTCTTCATCATGGCGGCGGCTACGGGCTGCGTGCAGGGCGGTATCCAGGCGCTCAGCCGCTCGTATTACGGCTCGATCATTCCTGCCGAGCGCTCTGGCGAGTTCTTCGGCTTCTACAACATGATGAGCAAGTTCGCCGCCGTGCTTGGACCGTTCCTGATGGGAGCCACGGCGCTGCTGACGGGAGATTCGCGCACGGCGATCCTGTCGATCGTGGTGCTGTTCATCGGTGGAGCGGCGATGCTTGTGGTTGCGGCGAGGAACAGGGGAGCATGACGGAGTGACCGCAGACGAGGCCCGACTGCTAGGTCGTGCTTTCCTGCCATCGCGCCGGATCCACTCTGTAATACCTTCGCAGCTGCTCATACAAGCGCGGATGCTGCGCTTCCAGTTCCGCTGATCGCCCGAAGAAGACTTCCGTCACGACAGCGAAGAATTCCGCGGGCGCCGTAGCTCCATACGGATCGATCAGCGTCGGCAGGCCAGCACCCAGACTCGCGCGCAGCGCGTCGTACTCGCTCCAGAAAACCTGCGACCATTGGCGGAATGCTTCGGGACTGCCGAGTCCGGGGGCGCCATCCATCGTTTCATCTTCCATGTCGAGATAGTGCGCGAATTCGTGCATGACGACGTTGTGGCCGGCGCCGGGGCCTTCCTCGATGTCTTCCCAGGAGAGAATGATGCGTCGCGAATCCCATGCCTGGCCTGACAGCACGCGATGACCTTCGGAGACGAGACCGGCGGGATCCCGGAATGTCTCGGGCACGATGAACGGGGTGGGGTACACGAGGATCGAGAGCAGATCGTCGTAGAGATGATGGCGCGGCACGCCAGGGCGGTTGATGACCAGCAGGCATGCGTTCGCCGCGATGATGACCCGCATCCTGTCGGTCACCTCGAGCCCGTTGCAGCCGACGAACGACTTCTCTTTGACGAAGACGTGGATCAGACCCTGCAGCCGCTCGCGAACGTCCGGTGGCAGCCGGTGATAGACCGGGACGCTTGCCAGCAGCCAATCGCGCCATTGAGGCGGGAACGACTGGCGGCTCTGCGCCACGCGGCGACGGCTCTTCAGCCACGGCACGGCGAGAAACCAGAACAATGCGCCGGCCGCGATGGCAATGGCTAGAAGTAGGGCGGGCATCCTGTGTGTATGTTGCCCCAGGGTCAGACTTTCAACTGGCTCACCAGAAATTTGAGACGGCTGAGCTGGGAGTCGAGCGGCGTCGGGCCATAGCGCAGGCTGAGGTACAGGGAACGGATCTCGTCGATGCCGTCGCGCAGATCGGGACGTGCGACGGCGACGCGACTCAGATAGTCCTGCGGTCCCTCGTGGGCCGCGCGGCCGAGCTGTCGACCTGCCAGCCGATGACACAACTGATCGTATGCCTGCGCGACGGGGTCGCGCTTGCGCGGCCGATATTGCCAGGCGAGCCACGAGGTCAGTACGACGAAGAAGCCTGCCAGGGAAATGACCAGTGCGGTTCCGAGCATTTCCCAATCGCCGTCTGCGAAACCCAGCCAGTCGAGCACGGAGCGCTGTTGCTCCTCGCCGAACTCGACGATCTGGTCGTTCCAGAATGTGTTCAGCGCGTCCCAGCCCTGGCGCAGCTTGACCAGTGCGTCGACGTCGTTCAACAGCCGGTCCGGCACCGGCTCGTTCTCGCCGAGCGCGGCTGCCATGCCGCGCTGAACCCGCTCCGGCGCAACCGCGGCCGTCGGGTCGACACGCACCCAGCCCTGGCCATCGATCCACACTTCCGACCACGCGTGCGCATCCGATTGGCGGACGGCCAGGTATCCGCCGATCGGGTTGAATTCTCCGCCCTGATAACCCGTCACCACACGCGCGGGAATGCCTGCGGCCCGGGCGAGCATTGTGAATGCCGAGGCGAAGTGCTCGCAGAAACCCTGCTTCGTGCTGAACAGGAAGTCGTCGACCGAGTGCATCTCGAGCCGCGGAGGTTCGAGTGTGTAGTAGTACTGTTCGTCGCGGAATTTCCGCAGGACAGCGTCGACGAACGCGCTCGGGTTGCCGGTGCGGGCGTAGATCTCCTGCGCGAGCGCCTTCGAACGCGGATTGTGTTCCGTCAGGCTCGTGTCGGCTTCGCGTGTCGTAATGGGCAGCGGTTCTTCGGACCGGTACTGCGTGCGCGATTCGAGCGAGAACGTACTCAGGACGGACATTCTGTATGACGCGAGGAGCTCGCGATCGAATCTCTGGCGCACCCGCCGATCCGACCATTCGGTCACCGCATCCAGCCCGAATATCCACTCCTGGTTGTTCGGCTCGAGGCTGATGTCGTAGCGGTAAGTGGGACCGCTCGCGATGATCGGCTGTGGGAGAAGAGGGCGCTGGAGTCTGCGCCAGGTGCGGCCGTCGAACTGATGCATCACCGGACCGCGCCAGTAGCGTTCACCCGGCGGCGGCATCTCACCTTCGAACCGCACCCGAAAGGCGATCGCGGAGGATTGGCTCAGTTCCGAGATGTCGCCGGGCGACATCTCGTCGTCAATGCCCGTCGTCGCTCCGCCCCGTGGAGGAACCGACCAGAATTGTCCCGGCAGTCGCGGAAAGAACAGGAACAACAGGATCGCGAGCGGCAGCGCCTGCAGGACCATCTTGCCGGTGAGGCTCAGCGCTTCGCGCACGCTGATGGCGTTGGTCTGGTGGAGTCGCATCAGCGCCGCTGTCAGCAGCCACGCCGTCACGACCATCCAGGGAAGCCGCAGGAGCGACTGGTTGTAGAGAAAGCCGGCGAACAAGAGCATGTACGCGACGAAGACCAGCACCGTCAGGTCGCGCCGGTTCTGGGTTTCGAAGAGTTTCATTGCGCCCATCAGCGCCAGCAGCGCCGTGCCTGCTTCGAGTCCGTTGAGCGTGCGATACGTGGCCAGTACGCCGAGCATCGCCGCGACTGCGATGGCTATCCGGACGAGTCTGGGCGGCAGGCGCCACTGCCGAAGCTCGATCGTCAGGCGAACTGCGACGGCGACCAGGACCAGCATCACGATCCAGAGGTGCAGGTCTGCGAAGTGGGGGACGAGCGCGAGCAGCAGTCCCCCGATGACCCAGACGAGGTGCTGTCCGAGTCGCGGCAAGCGGGCCAGCGCCGTCATCATGGATGCTTCTCCTCGCTGTCGAAGAGAGCAAGCGCGGTGAGGCAACGCTGGCGATGCGCGGGTCCGATGTTCGTCGGGATGTCGGTGCCGGGTATCCTGAGTCCGAATGCACGACCTTCGGCATGCGCATCTTCGATCCAGCGGCAGAGTTGCGCGAGCCGGGCTTCCATGCCGAGACCCGGCAGGCTGTCCCAATCGAACTTGTGCGAAGCCACAGCCGTGCCTGCGTAGACTTTCACGTGCAGTCCCTGTCCGCGCGCGAATGTCTTCCATGCGATACGACGGGGCGAATCACCGGGATGGAAGCTCCTCAGTCCCGCGAAGTCCTCGTCGCCGCGCGCCGATTCATGTGCGCCGCCGATATCCGTTTCGACTGGCGGTGGCGCGAGGCCGCGAGGCGCGAGTCGCGGATAGACGACGCACTTCATGTCCATGTGCAGATGTGCCCACGCGCGGAAGAGTCCGAAGGGGTGGCGGGTCGTAATCTCGAAGTGATCCAGCTTGAGATAGCCGCGCTGCGTGGCCGGCAGGCGCAGGGTAAGCACCGCTCGTCCACCGGGTTCGATGTGGGCCGGATCGGCGAGCCCGAGATCATTCCCGATCGTCACTTCATGGCGCGCGAGCGGCGCGTCGTTTTCCAGCGCTACCCGAAAGCGGGCTTCCTCGCCGGCGAACACGGGTTCGCAGGCTGCCGAGGCAATGCGGATCGATGCAAGGTTGCGATGACTGTAGTGCATCGCTGTGAGGCCGAGCGAACCCAGCATGAATCCCAGGCCGAGCGCGAGATTGTTGCCGTAGTTCATCGCGCCCAGGAACATCGCGAAGATCATCAGGGCGAAGGCGACGCCGAGGGCCGTCGGCAGGATGTAGATGCGTCGCGCGGAAAGAATCGTGGGATCGGGATCGATACCGTGGCGCTTGCGGGCCCAGGCTCGGGTTCTTCGTCGCAGGCGTGCAATGAGCGAACGCAGCACGGCTTCAGCGCTCCGGGTGTATCAGGGGACCGCGACCGCCTTGAGCACCAGTTCGCCGACTTCCACCGCGGACTTCACGGAGGAATCGTCACGCGGCTTGAGGCGATGACCCACGACGCCGGGAAGCACTGCCTGGACGTCTTCGGGGAGAACCCCCGCATGGCCGTGAATGAGCGCCCACGCCTGCGCAGCCCGCAGCATCGCAATCGCGGCACGCGGCGAAAGGCCGGACTCGAAATGCGGCGATTCGCGCGTGTAGCGAATGATCGCCTGGACGTAGTCGAGCAAGGCATCCGACGCGTGCACGCGTGGCACCATCGTTTGCATGAGCAGCAATTGCTGCGGCGTCAGCATCGGCGGAATCGTGGCGAGCAGATCCCTGCGATCCTGCCCGGTCAGCAGTTCGCGCTCCAGCACAGGATCCGGGTATCCCATCTCGATGCGCAGCAGGAAGCGGTCGAGCTGCGATTCGGGCAGCGGGAACGTGCCGATCTGATAGACCGGGTTCTGGGTCGCGATCACGAAGAACGGAGCGGCGAGCGGATACGTCTGTCCGTCGATCGTGACCTGGTGTTCCTCCATCGCTTCGAGCAGCGCGCTCTGCGCCTTCGGCGTGGCGCGATTGACTTCATCGGCCAGCACGAGTTGCGAAAAGATCGGTCCCTTGTGGAAGCGGAATTCGCCCGAGTCACGCTCGAAGATCGAGACACCGATGATGTCCGCGGGCAGCAGATCGCTGGTGAACTGGATTCTCTGGTAGTGCAGGCCCAGCGTTTCCGCGAGCGCATGGGCCAGCGTGGTCTTGCCGACGCCGGGGATGTCTTCGATCAGCAAGTGTCCGCGGGCGAGCAGGCACGCGATGCTCAGGCGCAGCTGCCGTTCCTTTCCGAGGATGATCCTGCCCAGCTGCCGGATCGTGGCGCCGATCAGTTCGACCGGGTCGGCCTGGGTGATGAGCGTCGGAACGGGTGATTCCATGAGCAGCAGCCGTCGCGTTATCGGGTGACCTGTAACGTGTAGCGGACTTTGGACCCGATTGCACGCCGCACTTCACACCTTACGTATTCTTGCCTTTCAACTGCGTCACCCGGCGTTCCTGCTCCTCGATCTGGGCGATCTCGCTGCGCCGGTCGGCAATCCGGCCACGTTCCTCTTCGACGACGGCCGGGGGCGCGTTCGCCACGAAGTTCTGGTTGCCGAGCTTCGCTTCGGATTTGGCGATCTCCTGCAGGATCTTCGCCTTGCGCTTGCCGAGTCGCGCGAGCTCCGCGTCCGGATCGTCGATCAGGCTCGCCAGCGGAGCGTGAATGGTCTGACCGTCGATGAGCTGCATCGCCGTCGGCGGCAATGCTGCCTCGTCTGCGATCGGCTGGATCTCGGTGACGTTCGCCAGGAAGCGGATCAATGCGGCACTGCCTTCGATCAGCTTCCAGTCGGAAGCGGAACTCGCCTTGATGAACACCGGGAACTGACGAGAGCGTGCGACGTCGAGTTGTCCGCGGATCTGTCGCACGCCGAGGATGACGGCCTTGATCGGCGAAATCGCCTCTTCGGCAGCCTGGTCGATCGGGAAATCCGAGTCGCGCGGATAGCGCTGCAGCATGATCGTGGACGGTGCCGGGCCGGGGTTTCGGGGGTTCGGTGCGGAGGTCGCTGCAGAGGGCTGATCATCGTCGAACCCCCGAACCCCCGGCCCGGCACCACGCGCGAGGGGCGCAACGGACTGCCAGATCTCTTCGGTCACGAACGGCATCAGCGGGTGCAGGAGGCGCAGATACGCTTCGAGCACTTCCAGCAGCGTGCGCCGCGCGCCGCGCTTCTGGGCATCCGTCGACGCTTCGGATTGCAGTGCCGGCTTCGAGAGCTCGAGGTACCAGTCGCAGTATTCGTACCACGCGAACTCGTAGAGCTTCTGCGCGGCGAGATCGAAGCGGTACTCGCCGAAGAGGCGCCGCACTTCTTCGACCGTCGAGCCGAGCCGCGAACGGATCCAGCGATCCGGCACCGAGTATTCCACGGGCTGATTGCCGAAGCCGTTGTCCTGGCCCTCTGTGTTCATCAGCACGTAGCGCGCCGCATTCCACAGCTTGTTGCAGAAGTTCTTGTAGCCGTCGATGCGGCCGAGATCGAAGCGGATGTCGCGGCCCATCGTCGCAAGCGATGCGAACGTGAACCGCAGCGCGTCGGTGCCATAGGCGAGAATGCCGTCCGGGAACTGCTTGCGTGTCGCCTTCTCGATCTTCGTCTTCAGGTGCGGCTGCATGAGTCCAGTGGTGCGCTTCGTCACCAGCGACTCGAGATCGATGCCGTCGATGAGATCGAGCGGATCGATGATGTTGCCTTTCGACTTCGACATCTTGTCGCCGTTCTCATCGCGGATGAGGCCGGTGATGTAGATCTCCCTGAAAGGCACGTCGCCCGCGAACTTCATTCCCATCATGATCATGCGCGCGACCCAGAAGAAGATGATGTCGAAGCCCGTCACCAGGACGGTCGTCGGATAGAACGTCTTGAGCGCCGCCGTCTGGTCGGGCCAGCCCAGCGTCGAGAACGGCCACAGTGCCGACGAGAACCACGTATCGAGCACGTCGTCGTCGCGTGTGAGCTTGACGTCGTTGCGGCCGAGGTTGCCCTGCGCCTGCTGGAGGGCATCGGTTTCCGAGCGCGCGACGTACACGTTGCCCTGGTCGTCGTACCACGCCGGAATCTGGTGTCCCCACCACAGCTGACGGCTGATGCACCAGTCCTGGATGTTGTGCATCCACTGGAAGTACGTCTTCGCCCAGTTGTCCGGCACGAACTTGATACGACCATCCTCTACTGCCTTGATCGCGGGCTCGGCGAGCGGCGCGATCCGCACGTACCACTGATCGGTGAGCCAGGGCTCGAGAACGGCACCGCTGCGGTCGCCGCGCGGGACCTGCAGCGAGTGCGGCTCGATCTTCTCGACGAGACCCTGTGCTTCGAGCGCCGCGACGATGTTCTTGCGGGCCTCGAAGCGGTCGAGGCCGCGATATTCCGCCGGTACCTCGTCGTTCATCGCCGCGTTGGCATCGAAGACGTTGATGAGCGGCAGGCTGTGACGCTTGCCGATCTCGTAGTCGTTGAAGTCGTGCCCGGGAGTGATCTTCACGCAGCCCGAGCCGAAGGCCGGGTCCACGTAATCGTCGCCGATGATCGGGATCAGTCGATCGGTCAGCGGCAGGTGAATCTTCTTGCCGATCAGATGGCGATAACGCTCGTCCTCCGGATGAACTGCAACTGCGGTATCGCCGAGCATGGTCTCAGGACGTGTCGTTGCGACCACCAGATGTCCCGAACCGTCGGACAGCGGATAGCGCAGATGCCAGAGGCTGCCCTGTTCGGGTTCAGCGAGCACTTCGAGGTCGGAAAGCGCGGTGTGCAGCACGGGATCCCAGTTCACGAGCCGCTTGCCGCGATAGATCAGACCGTCCTCGTACAGGCGTACGAAGACCTCGGTGACGGCGATGGAGAGGCCTTCGTCCATCGTGAAGCGATCACGGGACCAGTCGACGGAATTGCCGAGGCGCCGTTCCTGGCGGGAGATCGTGTCACCCGATTGCGCCTTCCATTGCCACACGCGCTCGACGAAGGCGTCGCGGCCGATGTCGCGACGATGAACGCCTTCCGCGTTGAGCTGGCGTTCGACCACCATCTGCGTCGCAATGCCGGCGTGATCGGTGCCGGGCTGCCAGAGCGTCTTGTCGCCTTCCATGCGATGGAGGCGGGTCAAGGCGTCCATCAGCGTGTGCTGGAACGCGTGCCCCATGTGGAGCGTGCCCGTCACGTTGGGCGGCGGAATCATGATGCAGTACGACTTGCCGGTACCGCCGCTCTCGCGGGGTGCGAACCAGCCTTTTTCCTCCCACCGCTCGTAGATGCGCTGTTCGATGTCGCGGGGGTTGTAAGTCTTTTCCATGGGAATCGGGAGCGGGAGACGCGAAAAGGGGCGGCGATTATAGCGGACGAGCGCGGGCGACTGGCCGTCGGTCGGGCACGACGGTGGGCAGGTCCGGTATTGCCCCTCATACTTCCCGGCGATGACACCCCTCGAGCTCTTTCTGGCCGCGCTTGCAGCCGCAGGGGCGGGCGCTATCAATGCGCTCGCGGGCGGCGGAACGCTGGTCAGTTTTCCAGCCCTCCTGGCCATGGGGGTGCCGCCGGTGATGGCGAACGTGACCAATGCGGTGGCGCTTTCGCCGGGCTATTTCGGCGCGACGCTCGCGCAATGGAAGAATCTGCAGGGGCAGGGACGGCGACTCTGGATCTGTGTGCCGGCGGCCATCGTCGGAGGGCTCGCGGGCGGAATGATCCTGCTGCACACGCACGAGCGGACTTTCCAGTCGCTGGTCCCTTACATGCTGTTCGCGGCGTCGCTGCTGCTGGCGCTGCAGAACAAAGTCCGCGATACGGTCGTGAAGCGGCTTGCCGATCCCGGACACGCGAAGCGCGACCGGCTCATCGTTGCCATGCCGGTCCTGCTCGCGGGAATCTACGGCGGCTTCTTCACCGCCGGGATGAGCGTCATCGTGCTGGCGGTACTGGGCTCGCTGCTCGACGATTCGCTGACGCGACTGAACGCGCTCAAGCAGGCAATCGCCTTCTGCGTGAACATCGCCGCTGCGGTGTTCTTCGTGTTCTCCGGGAAAGTAATCTGGATCGTCGCGGCGGTCATGGCCGTCGGCGCGCTGATCGGCGGCGCAGCAGGAGGCCGGCTGGCGGGGAGCATGAAGCCCGACACGCTGCGCTGGATCGTCGTGAGCGTCGGCTTCGGGTTGGCTGTTTATTACTGGATCAGGTGAGTCATGTCCGAGGAACGGTTTCGCTATTTTCTGCGCGTGCGTTACGGCGAGTGCGACGCGCAGAAGGTCGTCTTCAACGCGCGCTATGCCGATTACGTGGATCTGGCGACGGCGGAGCTGCTGCGTGCCCTCGGTTACGAGCACGAAATACAGACGGCTGAACTGGACTACCAGTTAGTCAAGCAGACGATCGAATGGAAAGCCCCCGCGCGCTATGACCAGGTCCTCGAAGTCTCGGTGGCGGCGAAGCATCTCGGGAATACGTCGTTCACGCTGGCGACGGAGTTCCGGATCGCGGGAGAGGAGCGCATCATCGCGACAGCCGAGACGGTCTACGTTCACGTCGACACGAAGACCCTGCAAAAGCAGGCGTTGCCGCAGCAGTTCCGTGACGCGCTCACGAAAGGCGCGAGCGGAGTGACAATCGACCACGCTGCGTGGACTCAGCGCCGGTGATGCGCGAGGCATGGCGCAATCCTTCTGCCAGTCACTCTACAGGTTGTGCGACTCCAGCTCGCAGCCTCGCTCCCGATAGGCCTTGTATCTCTCCCTCGAGAGCCGCTTGTTCTCCGGATCGACGTCCACGATCTCGGCGATCCGGTCGAAGCTCTCGACTTCGGTCGGCAGCGCGTTCGTGAGATTGATCAGCAGCTGCCGGTGAGTGGCGGGCGGCGGCGCATCCCCGAGCAACACTGCCACACGCTCGTGAGTGGCCGCGTTGCCCTGCAGGACTTCATGCGGGATGAAGCTGCGCTCGTTGAACGTCCACAGCATGTCGTCCAGCCGCTGGGCGTCGGCGAGCGAGCCGGTCTGGACATAGACGCGGATGTTCTGGTCGAACGCCTTCTCGACCAGCCGGCACGCGATGCGCAGCCGCGCATCGGAGCCTTCCTGCGACAGTACGTAGAAATCGACCCTGCTCATGATTCGTTCAGTTGTTCTTCCCAGCCGCTGACCGCCATTCACTTCTTCATTTGTTCAGCAGGTAGTCGACCAGCAGCGGTACCGGGCGGCCCGTGCTCGATTTCTGCGAGCCCGACTGATAAGCCGTGCCGGCCACGTCGAGGTGCGCCCAGCGCAAGCCGTCCGTGAACTTGGCGAGGAAGCATGCGGCGGTGATGGCGCCGCCTTCGCGGCCTGCGACGTTGGCCATGTCCGCGAAGTTGCTCTTCAGGCCCTCGGCCCATTCTTCGCCGATCGGCATCGGCCACGCGCGATCGTCGGCACGTTTGCCGGCTTCGGCGAGTTCCTTGCTGAGTTCTTCGTCGTTGCTGAAGAGGCCCGAGACGTGATTGCCGAGGGCGATCACGCAGGCCCCCGTCAGCGTTGCGATGTCGATGATGGTATCGGGCTTGAAGCGGCGCGCATACGTGATGGCGTCGCACAGGATCAGCCGGCCTTCCGCATCCGTGTTTAGGACTTCGATCGTCTGGCCCGACATGCTCTTCACGATGTCGCCGGGCTTCGTGGCGAGACCGCTCGGCATGTTCTCGCACGCAGGAACGACGCCGACGACATTGATGGGCAATTCGAGCTCGGCGACCGACTTGAACGTACCGAGCACGCTCGCAGCGCCGCTCATGTCGAACTTCATCTCATCCATGCCGGGCGGCGGCTTGAGCGAGATGCCGCCGGTGTCGAACGTGACGCCCTTGCCGACGAGCACGACAGGCGCCTTGCTGCGTTCGGCGCCGTAGTACTCGAGGACGATGAGACGGGCGGGTTCCTCCGTACCTGCAGTAACCGACAGGAACGATCCCATCTTCAGTTTCCGGCAGTCCGCCTCGTTGAGGATGCGGGTCTTGATCTTGCGGTGCTCCCGGGAGAGCACCTTGGCCGCATTGGCGAGGTAGGAAGGAGTGCAGACGTTCGCGGGCTGATTGGCGAGGTCACGCATCAGCGACATGCCGGCCACGATGCCGCGGCCATGCTCGAGACCGCGCTCGACGCTGCCGCGATCGCCGCGGCTCGCAGCAGCAACGCCGAAGCGGGTGAGTTTCGATTTCGCGCGCCTGGCGGTCGTCTTGTGATCGGGGATGCGATACGCCGAGTTGCCGGCGACTTCAGCAGCGATACGGGCAAGCGCGTAGCTGTCCGCTTCGGCGACGGTTTCCAGCGACAGATAGCTGATCGCTTCGCGCGCTGCCGTCTTGCCGATGGCAACGAGTGCAGAGTTCAGTGCCCGACGATACTGCTTGCGACCCAGGCCGCTCTTCGAGCCGAGACCGACGACCACGACGCGCTCGACGGGACCCGCGCCGAGATCGGCCAACGTCACCACGTCACCCGCTTTCCCCTGCAGATCTCCCTTCTTGACCAGGCGAGCAATGCGCCCACCGATCCGTCCGTCGATTTCCGCGGCAGCGTCGGTCAGCACGCCTTTGTCGTACACGCCGACGATTGCGCATTCAGTGCGCTGGCGCGCAGGCGAAGTGCTGGTCGCAAAGAAATCCATGGGCAGTCCTCTTCAGTGGTTTACGCGGGCGGGCCGCGTCGCTTAACTTATGCGCAAGCCCGCGTGCAATGCCGATCCGCATCGTGACGCCGGTGTCAGAGAGATCGATTCGGGGGTCGTAGTCTACCCGATTCGGTCGACCCGGGCCGCCCGGGCCTGAAGGCGAGACGGGACTGTCGAGGTACGGGCACTGCGCACGCTTGATCGCTATATCTTCCGCGAGGTCGCCATCACCTGGATCGCGGTGACAGTGGTGCTGCTCGCTATCCTGCTGGCCAATCAGCTCGCGCGGGTGCTGTCGCAGGCCGCTGCGAACGACTTTCCCCGCGAAGTGGTATTCGCGCTCATCGGACTGACGACCACCGGGAACCTGTCGGTGATCATGCCCATCGGTTTCTTCCTGGCCATCATGCTGGGTCTCGGCCGGCTCTATCACGAGAGCGAGATGGCGGCGATCCAGTCGTGCGGCGTGGGCCCTTCCGGATTGTTTCGTCCGATCGCGGTGCTGTGCGTCGTCATCGTCGGGCTGCTCGCGTGGCTGTCTTTCGTCGCCATTCCATCGGCCAGCGCCCGTGCGCAGGCGATCCGTGCCGAGGCATTGCGTGAAGCGCAGTTCGGCTTGCTGGAGCCGGGACGATTCCGTCCGTTCGCCGGCGGCAGCGTGATGGTTTACGCAGAACGTGTGGACAGCAATGGCGTGCTGCACAACGTGAACGTCTTCGTCGAGCGCGATCGCGAGACGAACGGCGAAGTGCCGGAGACCAATGCAGCGAACCGGCCGCCGGGGCGTTTCGAGATCTGGACAGCGACGCGGGCGGAACAGCGCGGCGCGGGTCAGGCGGAACAGACCTTCGTGCTCTACGACGGCGAGCGGTTCGAGGGAGTGCCGGGCGAGGGCAAGTTCCGGATGATCAAGTTCAGTGAGGGCGGCATTCCGATCCGCCTGGGCGAACTGGCGAGCAAGGCGCCGAAGGCCGAGATGAAGACGACGGCGCAATTGCTGGAATCGCAGAAAGCGGATGACAACGCAGAGTTTCACTGGCGCCTCGCCGTGCCGGTGAGCGCCGTGATTCTCATGGCGCTCGCGATACCGCTCGCGAAGCTGCGGCCGCGACAGGGGCGGTTTGGGCGGATCGGCATCGCGATCCTGGTCTACTTCCTCTACCAGCAATCGCTCGTTGCCGCGCGTACGTGGCTGGAAGAGGGTGTCGTGCCGCCGGGCGTCGGCTTGTGGTGGGTGCATGCGATTGCACTTTGCGGCGCCGCCTGGTTGCTGACGCGCGAGTATCCAGTTGCACGGGCGCGCACCGTCGCGGTGGGGGCCTGATTGTGTCGGTCCTGTCGCGCTATGTGATGCGGGCAGTGATCGGCTACACGCTGCTCGTCTTGCTCGTTTTGTGCGTGCTGAGCGGGCTGTACATGCTGATCACCGAGCAGGACGACATCGGCACCGGCAACTACTCGGCGACGAGCGCGCTGCTCTTCGTCGCGCTCAATCTCGGGCAGACCGCCTTCGACATGTTGCCGATCGCCTCGCTGATCGGATCGCTGCTCTCGCTGGGGAATCTTTCACGCTCGCTTGAACTGGTCGTTATCCGTGCGGCCGGCGTCTCGGTGGCGCGCATCGCGACGTGGGTACTTGGAGCGGGCGTGGTGCTGATGGGGCTCACCTGGGTGCTGGGCGAATACCTCGCACCGCAGATGGAGCAGTACGCGCGCGAGATGAAGACGTTCCAGAAGTTCCAGGATTACAGCATGGCCGGCAATCGCGGCGCCTGGGCGAAGGACGGCGACACGATCTTTTCGGTGCAACGACAGAGTGCGGACAGGAGTTATGGCGGTGTGTACGTCTTCCAGTTCGACGCGCAGCGACGGTTGCGCAGTATCGGTCGCGCCACCAGTGCGAGCATTGATGACAACAACCGGTGGGAGCTGTCCGACTTTCGCGAGTCGCGCGTTCAGGACGACCGGATCATCCCGACGCATCAGGCATCGACCACACTCGAAACGAATCTGTCCGCCGAATTTCTCGGGCTCGCGGCCGTGAAGCCGGACGCGATGCCCGTTCGCGGCCTGATCAGCTACGTCGGTCACTTGAAGCGCAACGGCCTCGACGCGCGTACGGCAGAGACGGCGCTGTGGGCCCGCATCGCGCGAACGATCGCGGTATCGATCATCGTCGTCCTGGCGGTGCCTTTCGCCTTCGGGCCCATGCGTTCGACCGGAACAGGCGCGCGCACTGTCGTCGGCATCATGATCGGCGTCGTGTTCCTGCTGCTGGCGAAGTTGATGGACAGCAGCGGTGCCTTGTTCGATCTGCCGCCGATCGTGGTGGGATGGACGCCAACAGTCGTGCTGGCGCTGGTGACAAGCATAGTGGTGGCGCGTGTCCGCTGAATCGCCAGTCAAGGTCTATGCGGGTGTCCTGCGTCGACTCGGAGCGATGCTCTACGACACGTTACTGGTCATCGCCTCGCTGATGGTCGTGACGGCGTTGTTCCTGCCGCTCACCGGAGGAGAGGCGATAACCGCGGACAGGGTGGGGGCGTTCGAATACGTCTATCAGGCGGCGCTCGTGGCGATCGTCGTGATGTATTTCGCGTGGCCCTGGACTCGTAGCGGGCAGACGGTCGGCATGATTGCCTGGCGTCTCAAAGTCGAGCGGGCGGAAGGAAACCCGCTGCAGTGGGTTGATGCGATCAAGCGCCTTGCGGCGGCGCTCGTCTCGATTGTCGCCGCAGGACTCGGCTACTGGTGGATCTGGATCGACCGCGACCGGCTCGCGTGGCACGATCGCTGGACGAACACGCGCGTGATCGTGTTGCCGAAGCGCCAGAAGTAGCAGGGACCGGCGCATCGGCAGGCCGGACCCTGCACTCGCTACTTCTGTGTCAGCGAATCCACGGGCTTGAAGATCGCTTCGTACTTGTAGTCGGGGATCTCGAAGACCCAGCCCTGCAGCCGATCGTTCGTCGACTTCGCGGCGGCCTCGACAGTCTCGGCCGGCGTTGCCGTGGGTGTTGCGGTCTTCTCGCCCTCGGCAGGTTCCGGCGCCGTCGTCGCTACGTGGAAGCGTTCGGCCAGCGCAGCGTCGTAGCCAGTCCTCACCGCCACATAGTGCTTTTCGTCCTTCGAATAGCCGTCGAGATCGACAACGAGTCCATCGAAGGTCTTCACGGTCGCCTTGGCGGACGGTTTTTCGCTGGCGATGCTCTGCGCCGGCAGCACGTCAGCCAGCGTGAGCCCGGCCAGAGTCGAGGCGAGTCCGTTGACCGCAAAGGCGTCGGCTTCCTTCCCTTTCGGCAGGCCTTCGACCTTGAAGTCCGCGTCTGCGCGGGAACTCTTCGCTGCGGTGTAGGACGACCTGGCGTCTGTCGTCACATTGATGGACTGCACGCGATCCGCAGTCACATCGACAATGGATGCGCGCAGCCAGTCGTGTGCAGTCGTCGACGCGCCGATCGACTCGCTGATCAGCCAGCTTGCCGGCTCGCCGGCACGGCGCACGTAGGTGCCCTTGACCCCACCCGCCTTGCCGACGATCAGATTGACCGGCTTTGCTGTGCCTGCGAGTTCGACTCTCGATCCGGTGGCGGTCGTCCCGCTGACATCTTCCACGCCGAGGGCGGCGTAGTTTTCCGGATTGGATGTCTTCTCTTCGACCGGCTTGGCCTCGGCGATGGCGAGGAGGAGCTTGCGAACCTTCGCGGCGTCCGCGGGATAGTTGGACCGTTCAGTCACGCTCCATTGGCCATCCTTGTGCACGAGCTCGATCGCGCGTTCGTCACCTGACTTGAAGATGCGGACCGCGGTGACCGACTTCAGATCGTCCTTGAGTCCCGGGTAGAGCGTGTCGCTCACAGCCTCGGTGGATGACGAGCGTTGGTGCGAGAGCAGCAGCGCGATCGCCATTGCAGCAACAGCGGCCGCTGCGAGCAGCAGAAGCTTCTTCGATGTCATCGCTGCTCCCTCAACCTGTGTGCGCGGCTGCGCGGCCGGCCTGCAGCTTGCGGCGACGCGTGATAGCCAATGCGATCGCAGCAACCGCGATCAGTATCGGAATCAGCGCGATGTTGATCACCTTCAGCTTCGTGCCGAGTCCCTCGATTTCCACATCGAGGCTGCGACGGACGTCCCGCAGTTGCTTGCGGATGCGCACGCGCTCCTGCTGGAAGCGCGTCAGTTCCGCTTCCTGCTCCGCAGTCAGATCGAGATCGCCCTGGTTCGCGCGGCCGGCCTGCAGCTGCGTCAGCTTCTGCTCGGTGTCGCGCAATTCGCGGTCGAGTTCCTGCTCGGTCGCTCGCAGTCGATCGTCCGCACGACGGCGAAGATCTTCGACCTTCGTGAACGGCCGGAAGAAGCTCTGGCGTCCGCGGATGCTGATGAGATCGGAGCTGCCGGACAGATTGTCGAGCGCGTTCGCCAGGAAGTCGCCGTTGTTCGCCCACGCCACTGCAACGCGCTGGCCGAAGACGTTCTGGCTGCGAACCCACAGCGGGTCGGCAAGGATGTCGGTATCCGCGACGAGGATGACGTTTGCGTCCTGTGCCGTCTCCTTGAGGCTTTCGCCCGGCGCGGCGCCTTCGGGAGCGCCATTCGCGAAGGCCGATTTCAGCTTGCCGTGAATGCGCGCGGCCAGGGCGTAACGTTCGCCCGTTGCCTTGAAGCCGTCGAGGAGCGCGTCGCTGTCCGGAAGGAATGCGACCTTCGCTGCCGGCAGCAGCGCCGCGTTGGTGCTCGACTGAATCAATGGCTCGAACTCGATTGCCGCGTCATCCTTCTTCTTGAGCGCTCCGCCGGTCATGACGTTGATCGAATCGAGAGCCGAGGTCACGACGTCCTTGCTGTCCATGCTGCTGCGATTGAAGCCGATGATCGCAATGTGCTGCGAAGGCGTCTGGCCCTGCTGCAGCGCGACGGTCAGTCCGAGTTCGCGATCGCCGAGGACCTGGCCGGGGTCGTAGCTCACGCCCCAGGCATCGAGCAGCGGTCCCAGCGTCGAGGAACGGTTGCCCATCATTCCGCCCATCTGTGCCATCTGCGCGGCCTGCGGATCGTTCTCCGACTGCGGATCCATGAACGCGATCAGCTTGCCGCCGCGCATCACGAACTGATCGATGGCGTACAACGTCTTCGGCGCGAGATCGCGAGGGTGAACGACGAGCAAGGTGTCTATGTCCGGAGCGATCGACGCGGAGTCCGTCGCGACCGTCTGCACGTCGAACAGCTCGCGCAGCTGCGAGATGCTGGCCCAGCCCGGTCGCATGCCGCCCGAGGCCGGATCGAATGACGCATCCACTGGCAGGCTCGACAGCACACCGATCTTCGCGCGTTGCGGATGATCGAGCCGATGAATCATGCTGACGACGTCGTATTCGAGAAACTCCTCCTTGTCCGGCTGGAAGAACGGAATGATCTCGTGGCCGTCGGTCGAGTTCGTGCCCGCGAGTCCGAAGTACAGCGACTCGCCGCCGGCGCCCAGCGGAACCGCCTGCAAACCGTACTCGGTCGCGCGATCCTCGTCTTCGGAGAACGGCTGCGGGTCGATGACGGTGAGGCGCAGCTTGCCTTGCGATCGTTGCGCCATTTCCTCGAGCAGCTCGCGTACCCGCTGCGCATAGGCGCGCAACGGCGGCGACTCGCGGCTCGCGTCCTGCGAGAAGAAGAAATACAGATTCACCGGCTCCTTGAGCGATTCGAGAATCCGTTCGGTGCCGGGCGCGACCGAGTAGAGCTTGCTCTCCGTGAGATCGAGGCGCGCGCCGCGCAACAGGAACGTCAGCAGGATCGTCACGCCGATGAACAACACGGCGAGCGCCACGAGTGCGCCGACACCGTAGATCTTGTGGCCTTTCGCAGTGGCTGACAGGTGGGAGTGGGATGGAGTCATGTCAGTCGGCCTTCTTCATGTCGAGCACGATGGCGTTTGCGGCCAGCCACACCGCGATCAGCGTCGCGAAGTACAGCAGGTCGCGCAGATCGATCACACCCTTGGCGATCGAGCTGAAGTGCGTCAGGAAAGACAGCGACGCGATTGCATCGATGAGGGACTGCGGCAGCCACCCATCGAATACGTTGATCACGGGACCGAAGCCCGTGAGCAGGAAGACGAACAGGCAGACCACAGCGGTGAGGATGAAGGCGATCACCTGGTTGCGCGTCGCGGCCGAAATGCAGCTGCCGACCGCGAGGAAGCCGCCTGCCATGAGGAAGCTGCCGATATAGGCCGCCAGGATCGTGCCGTTGTCCGGATCGCCGAGGTAATTCACCGTGATCCACATCGGGAAGGTCAGAGCGAGCGCGACTCCCGCGAAAGCCCACGCCGCGAGGAACTTGCCGAGGACGGCCTGCCACAGGGTGACGGGCAGCGTCATGAGAAGTTCGATCGTTCCCGACTTGCGTTCCTCGGCCCAGAGTCGCATCGACAGGGCAGGGATGAGGAACAGGTACAGCCAGGGGTGATAGTTGAAGAACGGTCCGAGATCCGCCTGGCCGCGCTCGAAGAAGCCACCGAGGAAGAACGTGAAGACGCCGGTCAGGAAGAGGAAGATCACGATGAACACGAACGCGAGTGGCGTTGCGAAGTAGCTCGCGAACTCGCGTCTGAAGAGCGTGCAGATGTTATGCATGGGCAGCCACTCCCTGGACCTGCGCACCGGTCGTGATGGCGCGGAACACATCGTCGAGGCGACCGGTCGCCGATCGCGCTTTCAGGCGCTGCGGCGTGTCGTCGGCGAGGATGCGTCCGCTCGAGATGATGATCGCGCGATTGCAGAGCGCATCGACCTCTTCGAGGATGTGGGTCGAGATCACGATGATCTTGTCCTTCGACATCGCGCTGATGAGCGTGCGGACCTCGTGCTTCTGGTTGGGATCTAGGCCGTCGGTGGGTTCGTCGAGGATCAGCACCGGCGGATCGTGCAGCAGCGCCTGCGCGAGTCCGACGCGACGCTTGAAGCCCTTCGAGAGGGTTTCGATCGGCTGCTCGAGCACGCTGCCGAGCGCGAGGCGGGAGATCACGTCATCAAGGCGGCTCTTGCGCCGATCGCCGGCGAGTCCCCGCACGTTGGCAATGAAGTCGAGGAACGTGCGGACCGTCATCTCCGCGTAGGCGGGCGCGCCTTCCGGCAGGTAGCCCATGCAGGTCTTCGCGGCCTGCGGCGCCGACTCGACATCGTGGCCGCACACACGGATGCTTCCCGATGTCGGGGCGAGGAAGCCCGTGATCATTTTCATCGTCGTGGATTTGCCGGCGCCGTTCGGTCCGAGGAATCCCAGGACCTCTCCTGCCGCGACACTGAAGGTCAGGTCGTCGACCGCCTTGAGTACGCCATAACGTTTGGTCAGATGGTTGATCTCGATCATGTTGTCTTGTTGGTCGCTCGTTGTCGGTAGTTCGAAGACTGCAGTCAGACTGCGCAAACCCGTCGAGGTTCGCGCAGCGTGTCCTTGTTCAACGATGCAGTTCACCGCGGGATCCGGTCGTTCTTCTGGTGTCGGACTGACACACGAGCGACCTTCCCGCGAGAGGGCGGCGATTTTTCTATGGGTCCGGCGAGCTTTTCAAGAACGGACCGGTCCCCGAGCGCCACGGTGACGTCGACTTAATTTTCGTGGAGGGAGGGATCGCCTGGGACCCACCGGGCCGGGTCATGGCTGCCCTTTTCGCACCGCCAAAATGCCCTTGACGGAGCGCTACCGAGGGGCGGCTAGTAGTTTCCCTTATGATTTGTTTGAAGGTTTTTGTCGATTCCTTCACAAAAGGGGTGTTGTGCTGCGTGACAGCAATCTGTATATTTGGCATCGCAAAATGACGCAGCGGCGATGCCCGAAGCGGTAGCCCCCGGGAGCTACCCGGGAACTAATCCGACGCTGGCGGTCAATGCAAAGGTTGCTGAGCGTCGTGCCCGGTTTTGCGTGGCGCGACGTAGCTCGAATCCCCCTGATTGGCCGGACCCATCGCAAGATGACCGGCCTTTTTTTTGTCCTGCCTTTCTGCCTCTGTCGTTTCGTGTGCTTCCCGTTATATTCCGCCGCTAAGGATCGAAGCGGAGTTCACTCACGGGAGGGTATCGCGATGGCGACTCGTCAGGAGTTTCTCACTCAGCTGCAGGATCAGCTTGCTTCCTGGACCCGATGGGTACAGGAGCTCCAGGGAAAGGCGCTCGCCGAAAAACTACGCGACGATGCCACGGCCGTTTACCGGCGCCGCGCTGCCCATGTCAGTCAATTGATCGAGCAGGGGCGGGGACAGATCGATCGACTCGTCGAGGCGAGCGACGACGCGTGGGACAACATCTCCGCCGGGGCAGAGCAGGCGTGGAATTCGTTGCGCGATGTCGCCGAAAGCCTGGCCGCACAGCCCGATCCCGCCGAAGCTCCTCCCGCCCGGCGCCGTAGTGCTTCGCCAGCGAAGCCTGCGAAGAAGCCAAAGAAGGCGGCTCCTGCCAGGAAGGCAGCGCCAGCGAAGAAGAAGGCAGCCGCCAAGGCTAAGGCGAAGAAGAGCGCCAAGAAGAAGGCGAAAGCCCGCGTTGTTCCGCGTGCCAAGGCCAAATCCGCAAAGAAGAAGGCCAGGCGACCCGCCAGAAAGAAATAGCGCTTCGGGAATGGAGCGGCGACGTCAGTTCGACTTCGCCGCCCGCGCTTCGATTTCCGCCTTGTTTGCCCGCAGGAACTTGCGGATATCCGGCACGGACGGCCGATCGGCAATGCGGCCAATGAGCTCCGCCAGTTCATGCCATGGCTTGCCCCATTTGAGCAGGCGCACCGCGTCGGCCAGCATCTTCTCTTTCAGATCCGCAGGCGGAGGCTTGGGTGCCGCAGCCCTTACGGGGGCTGCTGCGACCGCGGGTGCAGGTCGGGCTGCCGCCGCAGGCCGGGCAGGGGCTTTGGGTTCAGCAGCCCTGGCTGGCGCCGTTGGAGCTGCCTTGGCCACGGCGGGCACTCGGAGCCGCGGCATTTCCCGCGTCGATTCATCGGTGGCCGGACGAGCCCGGGCCGCAGCCTGCACCTTTTGAACGAAGGGGGCTTCCACGGTCTGACTCATCGTCGAGGAGGTGTTCTCGCGCCCCGGTTCTGCCAGCGGCACGAAACGCTGGATGTGCTGGATTCCGACGAGGTTCGCGAGAAACGCCATCAATTCCAGCGATTCGGCGAAACGGCTGTCGCCCATGGCCTGGCGGGTTTCGCAGTGACTCTTCAGTTCGAGGATCTTCTGGCGTGCGACTTCGAGAACCCAGCGTGTGGGGCGGTCGTGCTTCGGCCAGGGCTGGGCCCGGCTGTACGCGGCATCGCTCAGCTCCGCGTACTTCAAATGCAGATCGACGCTCGCAAGCCACTTGTCGATCAGTTCGGTGATGCGGCGATCCGCAGGGGTCATGTCAGCTCCCGGTCACTGGGCCGCATTATGCACGGGACTTCAGGCAGTTCTGAGATGGTCCTCCCAGAGACGGGCGTATACGCGGGGGGATCGCGGCCGAAGCGGGAAGATGGCGCTCCCAGAGGGATTCGAACCCTCGTACCAGCCTTGAGAGGG
>JACZCZ010088465.1_pt1 | contig 25662 bp, 21 predicted proteins | sample 8641811 | NCBI WGS metagenome assembly JACZCZ01 (sample SAMN15324610, study PRJNA640507) | soil metagenome | isolation source: intercropping peanut in the first line | place: China: Luxin town, Laibin City, Guangxi Province | collected 2019-07-25 | depth 10cm m | reverse complement strand
GCTCGCGAGCAAGGGCGTCGCGCTACAGGTTGTGGCGATCGCGCTGGGGCACTCCGACGTGCGAATGACGACGAGGCACTACTCGCACTTGCGGCCCGATCACGTCGCCAAGGCGATCCGCGCGAACTTGCCCCGGTTCGAGCGCAAGAAGCGGCAGAAGGTAGCGCGCTTGCCATGAGCACGAGGTTCAGCAGGTGCGGCAAGGAAGGGAAGGTGAACGTGGTGCCGTGCACCCGACGGGGCTGTAACTGCGACCCTGCTGTCGTGTTTCAGCGCCCGCGGTGGGCGAAGTGGGCGGTGATCGCGGAGGTTAGGGTCCACGAAGCTGTGGCCCTGTCCCTTGATCGTGCGCCGATGGAGCATACGGACTACGCCGAAAAGACCGAGATCGACTTTTTCTTTAGCGGCGGATGCGAAGAGTTCGAGGACCGATTCTTTCGCCTGAGTCGATCGCTGAATGCCGAGTTCGCAAAGGTCGAACGGTCGCCGGGTCGTGAGCGGGATCGAGCGATGTGGCGAGTCTCTCTCGTGGAATTCGCGACCTGGGCGCGGGGTGCTAGCTGGGTGATCCCCGGCGAACTCGCCAAAATCGCGACCGTACATAGCGTGCGAGGAAACGACAGTATCCTGAACAACATCGAGGTGGCATATCACGCTCTCGAAGCCGCGACGGGGAAGACACCATCACAGCGATCCGTCGCAGCGCGGAGTGGGTACGACCGCGAAACCGTAAGAAGGCGGTGGTCGCTCATCCAGAAGGGTCGACCAGCCAAACCCAACCAATTCTCACCGAAGCCCGCCAAGAAAGCCGGCCAATAGACCGGCCAAAAAGAGAATTCGAGCGCTGCGAGCCGCCTAAAATCCTCGGCGGAGGTCAGGCGCATGCACGACAAACTCATCGCAGTTCAGCGCGCTCGTAAAGAGCACTTCGCTGCCATGGCGAACGCGAACTTCTACGCGCGTTTCATCAACTCGGGTCGCCTCAGGACTGTGCGAATCGGCGCGCGGCGGTACACGACCAATGAGTGGATTCGTCAATGCATCAGCGAGATCGTCGAAGATGCCTCCTGACGGCGCACCGCTAGCCGATCGCGCCGCGACCGTCACGCGCCTGATGCCGCGGGCCCGATACGCGGATGCCTTGGTCGCGGCTGGACGATACGAGGCCCGTCTGCTCGACGCTGAGACCGCGGTGTTTTTCTACGGCAAGTCGCCGCGCGTGGTGCTCTGGTTCCAGGTCGTGACGTTCGGCCAGGCGTTCGAGGCCGTGCTGCCCGCTTACTACGCGGCGAATATCATCGGCAAGCCCCGGCGCCATGGACGTTTTCGTATCGGACTGAAGTCGAAGCTTGCTCGCGACCTCGCCGCGATGCTGGGGCACCGGCCGCCGCTGAACCTCGTGCCGATCGAGGACCTTTTGGATCTAACGTTTGCCGTAGATGTCGTGACAATCACACGGGATTCGACGCAGCACGACATTCCCGTGGGCGCGCAATACAGCAAAGTCGATCGAGTCCTGGGTGTGGTGGAGCGATGAAGGTATTCTCCCTCACCGTCTCCACCGCCTCCACCAGCACCATCACCCCCACCAGGTTGTCATGCCCTGCGGGGCGCATGTGTTCTAGAGTTTTCGAGGTTGGGCTCTCGAAAAAATCACACTCTCAGCATGCCCGCAGACCGCCGCGGACTCGAACTCCGCGGCGGCTGTCATTCTACGCCGGCCGCGGCCGAAAACGTGACGTCTATACAATGGGCCGGGGCGGTTCAAGTGCTCGCTCGCCCCGAAGATGTACGCGGTGCAACGACAGGACCTTTGTCCGAGTCGCGCGTCAAGCGAGCGGGCTAGCGAACAGGTACTGCGCTCCGTGCCGATCTGCATGCGCAGCCGCCGAGCGGCGATGAACTTGTCTCGGTCGCGAGCTGGAAACGTTTCTTGGATCTGCTGGACGCTGGTTCAAGCGCAACCTAGCTCGCGCAGCAACGTAGTAGACACCCGAGGTTAGCGCTATGACGACGCGAAGGAGGGCGGATGACATCGGTGCGGATCTGGATGCGCTTGCTGCGGCTCTCGCTGATTGCGAGCAAGCCGAGCATTTTGCTCCTAACGACCAGCGTGCCACCCAGGGGGGCGACGCAATGGTCGAAGCGCGGGCAGTGCCGGACGAGAATGGGGGCGAAGACCTTCAATGCCGACGGGCACTTCAAAACGCCGAGGCTGAGCTTGCTCCCACGGGCTCGGCGACACGCACTGCCTACCTGGCGATCGCTGCGAATATTGGGGCAGAGGAGCTTTCTGTTGAAGCCGTCGCCGCGGTCCTTCGTCGGCAGGTCGACGCCGTCATCGAGGACAAGAGCCTTGTCCGCGGCAAGGCCATGCTCACAGCGCAGGCGCACACGCTGGACCTGCTATACAACTTGCTCGCGCAGCGCGGGATCGCGGCGAGTCTCCGCAATCAATCCGAGCAGGGCGACGTCCTTCTCAAATTCGCTTTACGCGCGCAGGCACAAAGCCGGGCAACATGGGAGACGCTACACGCTCTTGAAAGCCCGCCCGTGGCGAGGCAAACAAACATTGCGCTCACCCAGGTGAACAACGGGCAGATCGCGCCGACGAGCGACGGCGGGGCTCAGAATCGGCGAGGCAAAGTATTGGAGCAAACAACGCATGGGCCAGACGCATGGCTGGACCGAAGAGCGCCGGCAGCGGCAGCGACTAGCAATTCAACGCTGGAAGCCGTGGACACGAGCGACGGGACCGCGCACGGCAGCGGGCAAAGCGATCGTAGCGCTTAACGGCCGCCGTGGGCCGCGTTGGTTTGAGCGTCAGCTCGTGCGATTGCTGCGTGAGCAGCAGGAAGCGCTCGAGGCTGTCTTTGGGCTCCCGCCAGACTGACCGCATAGATCGCGCTCAGACGAGCTTTTTCTTCTTCGCAGGAGGTCCCGTGACCTTCTTGGAGGCCGCCTCATCCCAGTCGATTTTTAGAAGATCAACTTTGTACCCGAAGCCCTCAAGGACTCTCGACGTGTTGTTGAAATTGACGCGAGAGAAAAACGGCAGGTCCAGTTTGGTTCCGGCGGCGTCGCTGATGATCGCGAAAACGATCGTGAATTCGTGGTGCGCCGGTCGATGCTCGACGTTGATCAGCGCCGCATGCGGACCGCTTAGTGCAGCCTTCACCTTTTCGCGGAATGTGCGGTCGATCTGGATCAGTTGCCCTGATACGGAGCCTTGGGCGAACAGGTGGCTGAGCACGCTGGATCGCACATAGCGTTTGACGTGAACCAGGTGCTTGTCGATCGACAACAGGTCGCAGATCTCCACCTTGCCCTGGCCGCCGCCGTGCATGACCGGCTTCGCGTCGAGCAGGGCGAACGTAGCCGGATCACCGTCCGAAACCGCCTTGTTGTAAGGGCCTTCGTCGCCGCCCAGATATGGCGGGAGTTTGAGGGACGAATAGGTCGCGGCGTCGAACTTGGCGTTCGTCACCTTCACGAAGTCCTCACTGACCTGAAACCAAGTGCCGCCGTTGAGCACATATTTCGCGCCGTCGTGATCGACTTCGGCGTAGAGGCATTTGTAGACCGACCATCTCCGGCCGACAGGCTCGTTCTCTGCGTCGGCTCCCATGACATCGCGTTGGTGAAGAAGATCGATGGTGATGTTGGCGGGTTGTACGGTTGCCAGAAAGCCCGCGAGATTGATGTCGGGATAGCGGTTCTTGCCGCCGCCCGTGAAGGTAAAACCGACCACGAGCGACCAGTCGATGATCTCGGGAATCGACAGCCATATTCTTGAATGGTCCGAAGCCTTTAGCTTGTTGACGAGGGCCAGGTCTAGCGCCGCGACGATTCCGGCGCTGCTTTTCACCTGCCGGATGTTGTTGACCCAAGCGTAGTCGGCGTCAAGTTCTGTCTCGAACTTGGCTTTGAACTGATTGAGGAGCGCGGGCAGGTCGGCCAACTCTGTCCGCACGGATACCGATAGAGCGTCTGCGCCCGCCATCCGCGTTCCGATGCTCTCCGATTTGGGTGTGCCGACGACGGCCTTCAGCATGTCTTGCTCGACGTCAACGCCAAATTGATCCGCCGTGGTTCCGTAGCCCGATTGGATGCGTGAATGGCTCTGGAGGGCGTCGAGCGATTGCTTGTCGATCACTCGGATGCTCTCACGGTCCACTGAGTTGAGGACCACGATAAGGCCGAAGCGTTCTTCGCACACATCAGCGCGTATCAGGTGCCGTCCGTTGCCGAAAGTCAGCACGAAATAGCGTCCGGCCACCTTCAGCAGGAAAGCCGCCGACACCGTGGAAATCGTTCCCAGCTTGGCGGTGTTGATCGACTCCTGGAACAGCCGCGCCCAGGACGGCTTCATGCCTTGCTTACGCTCGACGTACAGCAGTCCCTGTGAGCCGTTGACGTCGATTTCAAAGTCGGGCGACGCTGTTTGGGATTTGAGTATTTGGCCGGGCTCCGAGAACCCCGGTTTGACGAGGCTGATCGTCAAGTGCTCGACTTTCTTTTGCGGTTTGTTCGATTCCAAGTGGTGACAACCATCGGACCGCGCCGGGCGCAACGAAGCAAGTCTAGTCCCAATGTAGCAATTATCCCGTGATCTCCGTCCCGGAGTGCGCTCTCGTGTGTTTTGGAGCCGTATCACCCTTGAATCGCCTGCTCGCTCCAGCGATACCCGGAAAATCGGAAGACGACGATGTCCGCCGCGCCCGCGCTCCGGGCCAGTGTGGCTCGCTTGAGTGGGCGGTGGTTACTGCAACACGTCGAGGATGTCGGTCAACGTCGTCACTGCGCTCGGTTGCGGTAGGCTTGCGCGGCTAAGGTTCAGCCGGTCGCGTATCACTGGGTTCTCGGTCCAGAGATCCATCACGAACTCTTCCGCGCTAGATCGACGCGGGCTGTTTGAGTTGTCGATCAGGCCGCGCCTCTGCGCTACGTACGCGATCTCGTCCATTGTCTGTTGCATCTGTTGGGGGCTGCCGCTCGATCGGATCACGGCCTCGATCCGGGGCGCGTACGCCGCCAGTAACGCCTTCGTATCCCGCATCGAGCACGTTCTTCGGTTTCAGCCGAAGATCCTCGTCAAGAGACTGCCAACGACCACGCCCCAGAAGAACCAGCCGTACCACTTGTCGCGCGGGAAGTCGTTCTTGAAGGCTTGCCAAAAAGTTAGTTTGTCGTTCGCCATTGCGTACGTCACGACCTGGTGGATGCTACCTATAGTCTGTCGACTTATAGTCGTCAACACCAGACCCTTCGGGCGTGTCGCCAAAGGCCCGAACGTCAGCACGACAAGTCTTTGCTGCCCACCTTCGCAAGGCGCGATTAGCGCGCTCGCTTTCGCAAGAGGCGCTTGCTGAGCGCGCCGGCTTGCATCGAACGTACGTCGGCTCTGTAGAGCGCGCGGAGCGGAATGTCAGCATCGACAACATGGAACGGTTAGCCGGGGCGGTCGGCGTTCGCCTCGCAGATCTCCTGACATAGGCCGCGACGCACGCCGGTCGAGGTTGTCTTTCCCGTTTTCGAGTGTTGGCATTTCGATTGCGCACAACGGAATGGCGGGTACGTGCATCGGGATACGGGCGACAGCTTTCCCGAGAAGAGCCCCTTACGAGAAAGTCTGCATCGAGTTGCAATCTGAGCGTTTCCCCCAAGAAATACTTGACCCGGCGGACGGTTGCGTTAGCGTGCGCCAATGATCGTCCGAGCACTCGCCGACGCGCAGCCGAGCTCCGACGTGCGTGAAAAGGATGAGCTGATGCTACTCCTCTACGTGATGGCATGACGGCGGGCTGGCTCATGCTCGCAGCTGGCGACGATCGTCAGCACGCGGGCAACGAAGGCTATGACGACGACCCGCAGCGCCACTACTCGTGGGACAGCACTGTAGCGAACCATAGCCGCCCAAAGGCGGGTGACGTGATCGCGCTGTGGGACAAGAAGATTCTTCTCGGCGCGTCGATCATCGAGTCGATCGTCGAAGGCGACGATACTAAAGTCCGGCTTCGATGCCCGGTGTGCAGCAAGACGAAGATCAAGATGCGCCGGATGGCACCGAAGTACCGGTGCTTCGAACAAAGCTGCAAGGCCGAATTCCGAGAGCCAGTCCAGGAACGCGTCGATGTGCACAACTACCGCACGAGCCACGAGGCGGCGTGGGTGTACCTGGAGGGACTGCTCGACGCTGTGCGACTGCGGCCGCTGTGCATCGAACCCAAGTCGCAGCAGAGCATTCGCGAGCTGAAGCTCGAAGAGTTCCACGAAGCGCTCCAGTCCGCAGGTGCTGGCGCCGAAATCGCGATGCTGGCACGTGTGCAGCAGCGGTTCGGTCAGAGCAAGGGGCCGCTCACTACCCACGGGCATAGCATGACCACCGTGCGCGTTCGGAACGGGCAGGGCGCCTTCCGAAAGGCACTACTCAATAGCTACGACTCCGTCTGCGCGCTAACCGGGCAGCAGCCGGTGCATGTGCTCGAGGCTGCGCACCTATACCGGTATTCCGAGCTGGGGCGGCATCATGAGGATGGCGGCCTGCTGCTGCGCCGCGACCTGCATCGACTGTTTGACCTGGGCTTGATCGCGATCGACCCGGCCACCGGCGTGATCGACGTTACCGCCGAGCTGCGCAGGTACGAGGACTACGCGGCGCTCCACCTGCGGACCCTGGCCGTACAGCTGCCGGAAGGCGCTCGTCGTTGGCTGAAACTGCACTGGGAGCAGCACCGCGGCAGTCGCGCGGCCGGCTAGCGTCTCGGTGACAGCCGCTTGCGGCAGCCGAGTTGGTGTCGTCGAGCGCAGTCCCTACGGTGCTCCACCCTTGGGTGAGGGCCGGGCGTATCGGCAGTAGCTCGTACGGAATACGTGCGGAAAGGCGTCCACCCAACGTCTGTTGATTTCAACTACGACGTCTCATGTGATACATACGCCCACAGCTGGAAGGATTCACCCAAGGGAGGGTGCCGGGGGGTGCTTGCACGCGATCTGAAGGTGTCGACCAGGGATCACCCGTCGAGCCCCGCCACGAACAAAGCCGACCTCGTTGCAGTACCAGCAAATGCACCGAGCACAACGCAGCGGGGGGCAGCGGTCGAGCTGTGTTGCGGCATGGGAGGGATGGGCATCGCGCTACGCGAATTGTCCTACGGCGTCGAAGCTGCCTTCGACTCCTGGTCTCAAGCGGTCCAAATCTACAACCACAACTTTTCGGATGCCGTAGCGCAAGAGTGCAATCTACTGAGCCGCGCCGGTTGGGGGCAGGTCCTCGCTGCAAAGCAGGCGATCGGCGACATTGAGCTCGTAGCGGCTGGCCCGCCTTGCAAGGGCTTCAGCAGGCTGCGCAACGGTCGACACGATGGCCGGAACGGTCACAACCGGGTTCTCGCAGCGATGCCGACGTATATGGGCCTGCTGCGTCCGAGGCGATTTCTGATAGAGAACGTGCCGGACTTGGTTGGCTACCGCTCCGGCCGCACGCTCGAAGACCTCTTGGCGAAGCTGCGCGCACCCGCAAAGGGCCTAGCCTACGACGTTAGCTACAGGATCTACGATGCCGCCTGGTTTGGAACGCCGCAGACACGCCGACGCGTATTGATCCTCGGCTCGCGGAGAGGCGAACGTGGACATCTGCCTGAACCGGGTCCAGACCTGACTCGACTATACGCCGCGTTGCGGCACGGCGGAGAAGTTCCGGCCACGCTTGAAAGCTATCTGAAAGTGCTGCTCGATCCCCAGGCCCTGCAGCTTACGACTGCGAGCCAAGCGCTTTCGGACCTGCCGAGTCTCGGCCCCGGCGTGATTGAAGACGAGCACGGCTACGGGACGACACCGCAAACGGCCTTTCAGCAGCGCATGCGCGAAGGCGCGTCGGCGATGGTGCGCGACGTCCGCACTCCGAAAGTGACTGATGCGACCTCTGACCGCCTCGCTCATATCACGCCGGGGGGGTGTGCTAGGACGATGCCACCAGAGCACCTAAACGGGCTGTCGCGGCGATATGACTCCGCTTATCGCAGGTTGCATCCGGACGCACCATCCACGGCTCTTTCGACGAAATACGATTGCGTCTATCACTACGCGGAGCGTCGCTCCCTTTCCGTGCGCGAGTACGCACGCCTGCAGGCCATCCCAGACCGTATTTCTTTTCCGTCGCAAGTCGCCTGTCGACGCAACGCGTACGAGATGATAGGCAACTCTGTACCTCCGCCCTTGATAAGCGGCGTGCTCACCAAGGTGCTCGAAGTCGACACAAACGCTGAGCGATGAAGCCGCTGCCGCCCCTCCCGCGACCGGGCCCCCTCAAGAGTTTGTCGCGCCTCACGGCGTCCGAAGCCGAGATGTTCTTGCGGTGCGCGCTTCGAGTCGTGCTCGACCGGGACGACACGCTCGCCGGCTTACGCCCCTTCGTGGCTGCAGCCGCGCTCGGCACGGCGGCTCATGTCGCGCTTGCCGCGATGGTGGTCGCGTACGGCCGCAACGAAGCTGCCAACACCGAGTCACAAACGCGCGTAATCGCGGCTGCGCTGTTCGACGAGGCGCTTAGCCGCGTTTGCGCTCTGCGGGACGAAAGGCTCGCCGCACGAGGAGAACTCCCCGGCGACTGCACGGACGCGCCGACGACGTTGCCGTTCTACGCGTTGACTCGCGCACGCTTTGCGAGACTCGCAGCAAAACGTTTCGGGACTACGTGGCGAGCGCCACTTCCCCAGCTAGATAGCGCGCGACGTACTACTAGCCAGCCCGCGGTACGCCCTCGCGCAGCTATCCAGGTAGAGGTGCCATTGCAATCTCTCGACGGCTTGATTCGGGGTGTCGCCGACATCATCGACGAGACCGGCGAAGTGGTAGCCATCGAGGAGTTGAAGTCTGGCGCAGGAACGGAGGAGCGCCTAAGGAGCTGGACGTTTCAGTTGCTGCTCTACGCGCGTCTCTACCTTGAGCAGCACGGACCTAAGCCGGTCGCGCTTCGCGTTCGCTCCCTCGCGAGCGGAACGCTTGAAATTCCATACTCCGCGCAAGAAGCGGCAGCGGCCATGGAGTCCGTTCGGGCCGCGCTGAACGTCACAAACGAGCTGATCGCCAACGGGGCTCCAGCCGCTGAATTAGCGCGCCCCTCGACCAGCGTATGCGCCCGCTGTGGCCATCGTGCGTGGTGCGAGCCGTACTGGACGCAACGCGGATCGGGCGACTCGGCTGACGCTGAGGGGCGCGTGCTCGAAGTGAACGGATGGGACGTCACCCTCGAAACCTCGTCGGCTGCACTAGTTTCTGTGAACTTGAAAGCGCTACGTCGCATGCCGTCTCTGCACGACAGGATCCGCATTTGCGATGCGCGAATGCCTTCGCCGGCGCGGTTGATTGCAGATCGTACGACAGCTGCGTGGGTCGTCTGCTGATGCCGGAAATTCGAGAACAGCACCCCTATGCCGCCTGGAACGCCGCGCTCGCCGACGAGCTGTTTCCAACAGGCAGGGCCGGTGTTCCCGTTTACCTGGCGGTACATGACGTTCTGCTCGATGACTGCGGTGCCCGAAATGGAATCGGCGGTCGCGCGGAATTCGTGAGAGCGGTCATCGGCCTGTGTGAGCCGAGACTTCTCTTTTCGGGATTGGCGTGGCTGGGAGAGCAGTGGGACAAGCAAGGACAGCGCGTGGCTCCGCCATTCGTCGCAGGTCTAGGGTTGGCGGTCTTGGCCGCAGGCAGCATGGTCACCGACGCGAACGCCACCCAGGCGAACTACTACGTCCGCTTGAATAGGCTGCTGGGCGTGGATGATCGCGGGCAACCAGAAGGGTTCGACCAAACGCCCAGAATGTGGCGCACGCTCCAGGCCTGGTTACGCGCCGAAAGGCGCGGTGAGCTCGTTGTGCACGGGCTCGAGGGGGCGCGCAGGTTCGTCGACCCAGTGAAGTCTCAGTGCTTCGTACGTTCGTGCGACATCGACGAGTTGACGCCGTTGCTACGAGCTCTGCCCGCTCGTTTCGGCGGGACAGCTGATCCAGACGACGTCGTGCCAGCGCTGCGCGCGTGGCTTGCTGCCGAGGGCTTCCACTCTCGACTGTCCCAGCTTCTTGGACGCCATCCGGACGATGCGACGCTCTTTCAGGTCTCGGAGGCACTCTGCAACGCACTCGAAGAGTACGGCGGGAAGCGATTGACGTTATCCAGCAGCGATGACGTTGACGCTCTGCCCGCGATCGAATTCGCCGTCAGGCCGAATCCCTATCCGAATCTGATGTGGCGACGGGCAGAGTGGCTTCTTCGTCTCGCGCAACCACCTGACGCGGAGGAGACCGAACGCCGTCTGCTCGTCGGCGACCGCGAGGTCGTTGCGCGCTTAGACGTCCGCGAACCAGCGGCCTACGACGCCGTCGTGTCACTGCATGAAGCGCAGCAGCTGTCGCTCGGAAGAATGCGGGTCACGGACGAAGAAGGCCGCACCCTCCCGACCTCATTGGCGTTCCCGGCTTGGTACCAAGATGGGGCTGCTCGCGGGCGGCCAGGAAGCTGGATTCGAGTACAGACTCCCGCTGCCGGCGACGTCCACGTCGCGGTGTTCCTGCGCGAGGCCGACCGGGACGAGATCCTGCGCCAGTCCGCGGGCGAGCCGGTGGTCACGGCGGGCTCGGAGCGCGATTGGCCAGGACCTGACATGGGTGCGGTTTGCAACGTCGTTCCCGTGGCTGGCTCGACATTGCCCGGTAACGTCGTCGTTCCTGAACGTTCGTTGAGACTGCGCCTCAATGGCGGGCTTTCGATACGCAGGCTCGTGTATCTAAGAGGCGCCGGACCTTCGCCGATGGCACTGACCAACGAAACCGTTCAGGTAGTTGACGCTGAATCCCGTTGTGAGCCCGTCACTGTTCCAGCACAGCAGCTGGGGCGATTGGATCTGCAAGAGGGGCGCTACAAGCTCGCGTGCGGTGACGCAGAGGCGGAGATCTACGTTGTCGAACCACGGTGGAGCGAATGCGTTGTTCCGCCGGAAGCAACGCTCGATTCGGAGGTCCGTGCATGCTTCAACAGCGGGCGAATTCGCGGTGCGGTGTTCGATGACGAGCAGCAACTCTTTGCAACGTACTTCCGCCCCGGAACACAGTTCCGTGTGTTCGCGCCAACGTTCGTGAAGGGCTCCGCCCCGATCGACAAAGGTGTCTATGAGCTTCTCACTCCCTCCGAGCCGAGAAATATCGTTCGCGCAAGGCGGCAGGCTACGCCTCCATCGCTAGCCGCCGCGGATTGCTTCGCCGAGACGGATGCGAACGACCTTTGCGGTGAGCACGATCCGGAGGCCCGGGCGCGGATTGAAAGACTCCTGGAATTCGTTTCGGCGCGAGGAGACGGACAACTAGACATGCTGAGGGAGTACTGCAACTCCCTCGGCGGGGATACTGTTTCGTGGCATGCGCCGCTATCTGCGCTAGAGGATCTTGGGCACGTCGACATCTCTTGGGCGGATAGGACGTGGACCGTCGCTCCGCCGGCAATCATAAGTAGGGAGGGCGACGACGGCACGCTCGTCGGGGCGAGGGCGCGTGAGACGATGAAGGCCCTGAACACCCGCGGCGTTAACGTATCGATAGATGCCCGAGGGATGGACCGGCGTCGATCGCTGATGCCTTCGTGCGTTGTCGTTTCTGTGGCTGACCCGACGAAATGTCCGGCGCTCGCTGAAGTCGGCGTTTCCATTGTGCGCACCTCGAATGCCGCGGCCCTCCGAGTTCGCCGGGTTACAGACTTGGCATGGTGGGTGGGCGCAGAATTCTCGCCCTCGCGTGAAGTCCACCGTACGCTCGATCGCTGGAATCCATTCTCTCTGCGTTGGGATTCGGCCGGAGACCCTCGCGCGCTTGAGCGATCTGGGCTCTTTCGCTGGAAGGAGATGGGGCTGGTGGTGCACTACGTCGTCACTGGCTCCCTCCGCGCGAGGGTGCGGGACCCCGCGGCCGCGAAGTGGTTCTTTGCGCCCGAGGATAGATGCCACTTGGTCTACGATCCGAGCACGCGGACGCTGATGGTTCCACTGGCCATGGGCCTACCCAGAGTTTGGAGGCGGATCTGCACACTGCAATCCGGCCTCACACCGATTCGACGAGGGCGAGTGCTCGTCTATGAGCACATTTCTATCGAACTTGCGAGGGCAACTGCTCTTCGACTGAACCAAGCCCGAGGGGAGGGCCTATCGTGAAGACGCGAGACGTGGGGACGCTCCATAGTCAGTTGTTGGACGCGTACATCCGGTACGTGGACACCCCCTTCCGACTTCGCCACGAAGCGCTTGCGAGGGAGCGACGCACGCTGCTTCGGGCGCCGGGCACCATACATCAGCTCCCGATCTTGGAGTTCCTGCCGGGTTACGAACAGGCCCAGCGGTCTATTCGCGAACTCGTGGCCCGAGTCGGATTGGCGGATGACGTAGCAGAGTTTCTCGAACGCGGAATTTGGTCCCATGGCGAGAGGCCGTATACGCATCAGGCTGCCGCGTTGGAACTCGGTGTGAATCCGGAGTCGCGACATGTCTTAGTAACGACGGGCACAGGGTCGGGAAAGACGGAGTGCTTTCTGTTGCCGGTGTTAGCGCGTCTCGCTCAAGAGTCCCGCGAGTGGCCTGCCGTACAACGCCCTACGTACGGACGTTGGTGGGATGCGGGACCCAGGGCCCACGCGCGCGCGTCGGAACCTCGCGCACCGGCTGTCCGCGCCCTAGTGCTCTACCCACTGAACGCATTGGTCGAAGACCAGCTAGTGCGGCTAAGAGTGGCCCTGGAATCGCCAGCGATTCGCGAGTGGCTCCGCGTCCATCGCAATGGCAATCGGCTTTACTTCGGCGGCTATAACGGTCGCACCCACGTGTCCGGTGCGGCGAACGCGGAGCGCGGCCGACGCCTCGTGGAAATTCTCAATCAGGCAGACACGGCTTTTCAGTACATCAGCACGAACCATCCAGAAAGCGCCGCGCTCTTCGCAGATCCGCGAGGAGCCGAGATGGCGTCTCGATGGTACATGCAAGAGTTCCCTCCGGACGTTCTCATCACGAATTTCTCGATGTTGAACGTCATGCTGATGCGGGGGCTCGAACAGACGATCTTCACCAACACGAAGCGTTGGCTGGATGATGGAGACGGTCGCATGTTCACGCTCGTCGTCGACGAGCTGCACACATACAGGGGCACGGCGGGAACGGAGGTCGCGCTGACGATCCGAATGTTGCTAGATCGTCTAGGGCTTGGTCCTGACGATCCGCGGCTGAAGATCATCGCGACCTCGGCTTCGCTCGGTGACGCAGCGTCGACTGGCGCGTTTCTAAGCGGGTTCTTCGGCGGCCAGCCGACTCGCTTCGAGCGATTGGACGGCTCAATTGCGCAAGCGCCCGGCAATGACTCCACGGACTACAAACGGTACTCGGCAGCTTTGGCAGCGTTGCCGGCGCGCGCAGCTGAGGCGCCCGATACCGCGTATCGAGAGCTGGCGGCAGAACTCGGGGTGCCGAACGCGGCGCGCTTACACGAAGAGCAACTTCGCGTGCGTCTAGGCCGCAGACTGGGAGAGCTAGGCCTGCCGAAAGCGCTGGTTGCATCCGCTGTCGCTGCGGTCGGAGGTGGGCGCGCTCCGGTCGCCGCCGCCGATTCTCTTGGGCTGGAGCTCTTTGGCGACGCCCTGAACGATGACGCTCGTTTCCAGGCGACGGTCGGAGCAGTGATGGCTTGCGGCGACGCGGTGAGAACCGACGCGAGTCCGTTGTTGCGCGCGAAGGGGCACGTGTTTTTTCGCAACCTTCCGGGGCTGTGGGCGTGCGTCGATCCGCTGTGCGATCACGTCTTGGAGCCGGATCCCACTAGGCCGGTTGGGCGGCTCACGGCCGAGCCCGCGATCAACTGCCCCTGCGGTTCGCGAGTTCTCGATCTCTACTACTGCCAGGGTTGCGGCGACGTCGTTCTCGGCGGTTTTCGTATTCCCTTATCGCACGGCAACGATTTCGTGATGACGGCCGGTTTCCCAGACGTGGAGAAACTGCCGGACTTGGCGCGCGAAGACCGAGTGCTCAACGACTACCTCTTCTTCTGGCCCGCGCGGCATCAGCAACCGCCGGAGCGCGACGGCTGGACCGCGGAGGGGTTTGAAGTGCAGTGGCAAGCGGCGTGGCTGGAACCCCGCCAGGGGTTGATTAACTACCAACAACAGGGGACGCCTGGGTGGGTGCTTTGGGCGACGCGAATTCCTGAAGACAGGCAACACGCGGCAGCCATCAAGTTTTGCCCGAACTGCGGCGAAAACTGGTCGCTGTGGAATAACGCCGACAATCTCTGGGTAACGCCGATCCGCTCACTACGAACGGCATTCTCGAAGGTCGCGCAGATTCTGGCCGACCGTATGTTGGCCGACGAACCGCCGACGACTCGCAGGATGGTGGCGTTTTCCGACAGCCGGCGAGATGCGGCTCTGCTGAGCTACGAAGTCGAACACGCACACTATTTGGACCTTGTTCGTAATCTAGCGCTCCAGTGCTTGCTCGAAGATCCGTTCGCTCGCAATTTCGCCGCCGCCGAAAAGAGGGCGCGCGGTCGAGAGGAGCTGTCGGATGCCGAACTCGCCGCCGCGCTCGAGTTTGAGCAGCACCATGCGGAGCTATGGATGGCTCTCAGCCTCGAGGCAGACGATGCGTCGCGCGTCCCGAGCCACTATCGCGAGCACCTTGCCCAGGCGCGCCGCCGTCGAGGCGCGCCGTTGCGGGTTTTGTGGGACCAAATAGACCTAGTGATAGCGCGTTACGGCACGAACCCCGCTGGCGTCATACCTGAGGCGGCATGGTTCACAGACGTCGCCGGCGTGCGCTCGCGCTGGACCGAGTGCTACCACTTCGAGTACGGGAACGAAGGCATTGCGACGGTGGCTCTCGCTCCGGCGATGAGTCGCGACGCAGACAGGCATCGAGCCCTTCTTCGCGGCGCGGCCTGGAACGCGTGCCTGGAACAGCTCTTTGCCGGCCGCGGGCGGTCGATCGAGGCCCTCGCGTGTGGGTGGCTCGAAGCCGAACCAGAAGTGCCCGCCGGGGGATTCTCAGGACTCAGTGCAGCGAGTTCACGGCAGCTTCAAGCGACCGTCGTCCGATTGCTCGGAGAGCGGAGATCGAGTCTCCGCTACATCGACGATCCGCAGCGAGCTTTCGGTGCGGAACGCTACGGGAGCAGATTCGGACCGCCGAGGAACCTTCCGCGGCGGGTTAAGCGATACCTAGGTGCGGTGGCTGCACACCATCACGTCGAGCCCGATGAGCTGGAAAGAGCGGTCGTCGAATGGCTGATCAATAGAAACGTCGTTGTTTCCGAGGGCGACATGCGCCTTCAGCCGCAGACGCTCGTGTTCTTCGCCGCCCAGGATACGGAATGGTGGTGCGCGCACTGTTCTACCCGCCACCTGCATCCTTCCGCTGAAATCTGTTCGTCGTGCAACCGCCGCCTCGGCGAATCGCGGCCCGCCCAACGCACTCCGGAAGGCGATTTTTATCGCTGGCTCGCGCACGAGGAGAGCGCAAGACGTCGCCTCCACTGCGAAGAGTTGACTGGGCAAACTGACGCTGCCGCCGCTCAGTTGCGATTGCGTTTGTTCCGCGGGTTCATTCTGCCGTCCGATCACGGAGGGGTCGATCCGATCGATCTGCTTTCGGTCACAACCACGATGGAAGCCGGTGTCGACATCGGCTCACTCAATCTAGTCATGCTCGCGAACATGCCGCCGGAGCGCTTCAACTATCAGCAGCGCGCAGGGCGCTGTGGCCGTCGACGTAGCGGTTTTTCCACGGTCATGACGGTGTGCAAGGGACGCAGCCACGATGACTACTACTTCTCCAACCTTGTCGCGATGACGGCTGATTCGCCACCGCCGCCGTACCTGGACTTGAGCCGCACGATGATCGCGGAACGCGTACTTGCTGCGCACGTCTTGAAACTCGCGTTTGACCGCACAGGATCATCGACTCCAGACGATCAGTACGACTCGGTCCACGGTCGGTTTGGCGCAGTGTCCGAATGGCCGAACGTTCGTGCACGCATCGTGCAGTGGCTGGCGCAGAACAGGCCGTCCGTGGCCCACGTCGTAGACGCACTCAGTGCCGGTGCTCCGCTGATTGCTCGGCGAAGCGAGCAACTTGCCGACTGGACTTGCAATGGAGCACTGATTGCACGCGTGGACGAGTTGTTTGCCGATCAGTCAATCAGCAGGGACGATCGCCTGAGCGAGGCATTAGCTACTGCCGGCGTCCTGCCGCTGTTCGGGTTTCCAACGACGGTTCGCAGCTTTCACCATGAACCGCCACGCCGTTCAGGAGGACAGGTGGAATACAGCGCTGTGGACTGGGATTCCGACATATGTGTTAGTGCTTTTGCGCCCGGGGCAGAGGTCGTGAAGGATAAGCGCGGCTATCGATCGGTAGGGCTGATTCACTACATCGAGGTCGGCGGCCGGCCGCAAGCAGTCAACCCGATACCCCAGGTCGACGATGTAACGATCTGCAATGCCTGTTGGACTCTGAGCCCAGGGATTCTCGCCGAATGCCCGAACTGCAATGAACCGGTTGGCGCTGCGACTTCTGCACGCTCGTTCAGCATTGCATATCCGCTGGGATACCGTGGCGATTACCGGACCGACCGACCGCCGCAAACGGGTGCGGAAGATCGCACGCATGCCGGTGCGGCCAAGATTGTCATCCCGGGGGGCGACCGTCCGCCTAACGGGCGTGTTGTCGCTTCGCCGTATTGGGTCGTGGACGGCACGTTCTTCACGATAAACGATCGCAACGGCCAGCTATTCGAGCTCGCGGACTGCGGCTTGAACAACGGCCAGCTGTCCACTGATTTTCTGAACGGTCGAGACGCGCCTGCGAACCTGCGTGGTGGCAACCGGCCGACTCGGCACTACGCGCTGGCCTCGCGGAAGAAGAGCGAAGCGTTACTGCTCGAGCCTCACGTAAACGGTGACGAAGCTGGTTTTCTACTCGATATACGCGATGTTTCGGTTCGAGCATCCATGCTTTCGTTCGGATTCTTGTTGCGCCGAGCGGCTGCGGCTTACTTCGACGTTGCTCAGTCGGAGTTGCGCGTCAGCATCCGTTCGATCACGCGAGCGCCCGGGGAGCCGCCGCGGGTTCAAGTCTACGTAGCCGACACGCTTGCCAACGGAGCCGGTTACGCGAAGCAACTTGGTGAACCGGGTGTGCTCGAACACCTCGTGAGGGATGTAGTAGCTGGTGAACGAAGTGCGACGCTGGAGGGCATGGCCCAGCACTTCACGGATCCGGGTTTGTGCGGGACCTCGTGCTACTTCTGTCTGTTGTCTTACGAGAATCTTCGCTTCCATGGGCTCATGGACTGGCGTTTAGCGATGGACGTGGCCAACCTTGTGGCTCGGGGAACCCACGATCCTGCGCTCGATGAACGCTGGGCGCCGCGGCTGGATCTCGCGTGGCGTGCGCTGGGCCGGGACTTCGGCAACTCGGGCGTCGTTGCCGGGTTCGCGGCGACGCACCATCTGCGCGAGCCACTCACCATAGTTGCCGCATCACCACTGTTGGATCGCCGCCGGCAGCACTTTCACGTCGACTTGGCCGTAGCTGTTGATGAGATTGAAAGCTCCGGTCGGACCGCCTTCGTGTGCAGCTACTTCGACGTGCTTCACCGGCCCTGGTGGGTAGTGGCGCGAGGGATTAGCGCTCTTGCGTAGCAAGCTGCAGCCGTCACTTTCCGTCGTACTGGCGAAGCTGAGCAACGAGTACGGCTTCCCCAAGCACGGGAACCCCGCAGATGTGTTCTTCTGCGCCGTGTATGTGCTGTTGTCCGCTCAGACCACTCTCGAGCAAGCGCGTGCGGCGTTTCGGTCGATCAAACGTCGCTGGCCTTCAGCGGAAGAGCTCAGCAGGGCGCGTCGCAGCGCTGTAGAGAGCGCGATAGAGTCCTGTGGGTTCGGACGTACAAGGAGTGCGAAGGTTGTCGCACTCGCGCAAGCCGTCGCGTCGAGAGCCAAGCCTCTTTCGTCGCTCCGACGACTAAGCGACGACGAGGTGGAAGCCGAACTCGTCGCGTTGCCTGGCATCGGCGTCAAAACGGCTCGGGTAGTCGCCGCGATGTCAGCTCTGCGAAGGGACCGGTTTGCCGTCGACACGCACGTTTGGCGAATCGCCCATCGCCTTGGCTGGATACGTGGTACTGCTATCGACCGCAAGCCAACGCAACGAGAGGCGGATGCACTGGAGGGCAGTATTCCCAAGCGTAGCCGGCGTCAGTTGCACGCTTGTCTCGTCGCCCTTGGTCGCGATCGATGTCAGCGGAAGCACCCGTCATGCAGTGCGTGTGTACTGAGCAAGCTCTGTGCACACGCCAATGTCTAAGGCCGGGGTGCTTCTCACCTCGGCGCTGATCGGTCGTACGACGGCAACGCGGGTCCATCGACGAACCAACCAAAGTCTATCGCTTCGACGACTTTTGTCCGGATGCGCGGCGGCAAGCGACTCTCCCGAGATCGGCTCTTCTCGGGAATGTGATGCGCGAGTGCCCGAGCAATGCACGACGAAGACCGCTGCAATCGCTGCATTCCAATGCTCGAAAACGGGAAAGCCGAGCCGTTAACATGCCAGGCGCGCCGAAATTGCCCCACGTTGGAGTAGTGACGCTGGCCGGCCCAATTGGGCCGATGATCACGTCCAAGAACCACGCCAAATTCGCTTCGCGCCAACGCGATTCGTCTGTCGTCAGGGGGCACTTGTGATTGTGACAAACGGCCGCCGCAGCACTCTATCGGTCGGCCACGACTCCGAATTGACGGATCTCGGCTTCGACAATCACTTCGATCTCATACGACAGCTCCTGCAGATCGCGGACGAGTGCCTTCTCGTCTCGCCGTTTCTCTACTCCGATTTCGCGCCGCTTGTTGACGACCTTTCGCTCAACGGGCTGCGGGTGGAGCTCATCTCGACGTGTACTCCCCGCGGTCAGGATCAACTGACGAAGCCCTATGCGCTGCGGAGCTTTGGCCAAATTTTTGAGAAGGCGACGGGACAGTGGCCGACTATTGGCGTAGACCAAGCACTTCATTCCAAGGTCTACGTGTTCTGGAAGCAGGGACGACCCCTCTGCGGAATCGTCACGTCGGCGAATCTCACCCAGAGCGGCTTGATCAAGAATCATGAGACGGGCGTTGTTCTGACGAACGAAGAGCAACTCAACGAGGTGGCGGCGATTGCCCGGTCTACGTTGGACTATGTAAGCCTTAGCGCCTACCAAGTCGATCGGCTCTGTGCCGCTGCTGATGCGTTTGCCAATGAGGTCAATGACGCGGACGATCGCGACATCGGCCTCGACAACATGCTGAACAACTACGCGACGCCGAGCGCGGGGAACCGCAGCATCAAACTGCGCGAACATGCGCGCTATTACATCAAGGTATCCGGCGTGAGCGATCGGCCAATACTGCCGGCGGACCGAAGGCCGTTCGACGAACCCCACGCGCCACTGTCTTTCGCCAAATCTCCGGGCCGAATCTCGCTCGGTGATTGCCTTCTGGAGGTTGCTGTCGGCGGCAAGTGCTTTCTCAGCTACTACGCTTGCGCGAGCGCCGTCTACGAGAGGACCGCGGAGGAGAGACGCGGAAACGCTGACCATGACCGTTGGCCCTTCTACATGTACGGGAACAACCTCTCTCTACATTACGGCACCGTCTGGTTCGAAGATCCGATTTGGTACGACGACGTCGTTGCGGAGTTCAAAGCGGCCCATCCCGACGTTCCTGTGACTGTGGCGGGGAAGGATCATTTCGTGGGCGCGATGCAGATGGGCAATTCCTATATTGCTGTCACGAAAACATTTGGCGAGTTCGTCCGCGCCCGTATTGATGCGTTTCGGCTTCGGCGAGCACGCGAAGAGTGATGCAAGCTACCCGGAGCCTTGTAGTCACCTGCACAGCACGTTCGTCGCGCAGCGGTAGTGCACCGATGAAACTTGGAGGAAGTCTGTGTGAATACGCTGACGTACTGTCTCGTGCTGCCACGGTGCGCGGGTAGCTCTGGCCGTCATCGCGCGTGTGCTCTGCGCTCAACCTGAGGAAACGAACGATGTCACTAATGGAGCTGTACGCAGAAGCGAAAACATGGCAGCAGGGGATCGGGGCTCTGGTCGGATTTCTCGGTCTGATGAGCGCAGCTCTGTGGAACTTCAAGCTGAACAGGCGACGGGACGCTGCGCTGCGAGAAGAAGAGATGAAGTCAGTTGCCGCTGCTCTGTACGGTGAAATGCGACTGCTGCGCCAGCGCGCCGCTCAACTCGCGCGGGCCGTCGCTAAGGTATACCTCACGCAAGGATTCGATGGGCGCTCCGCGATCAAGTTCGACGCCCACTTCTTTGAAGCGCACAAGATGCCAGAAGCTACGCTCTATAAAGCTCTGGCACCGAAGTTCGGCTTGCTGTCGGCAGATCTGCTGATTCCGATAGCGTCGTTCTACGAGCACGTTTCCGAGGTAGCGGCGTGGCTGCCGAGAATGGGTGATGATCCGACACGAGGCTACTCGTACGACGTTCGCTACGTGCTGGACCCAGCCCGAAACGCAGTGATCGAGAGCGTTTCGGTATTGAGGAAGCTCGAAGAGTTGGTCCGCGTCCCCGCTGCTGAAAGAGTGGCGACTTTGCCGCTTGGTGACGTCGATGACGTCGTCGCTATGCAAGAGTTAGGCGACCACGGGTAGCGGCGGGCGGTGACGCGATGGCGAAAGCGTCGCCTCGAGGGCAAGTGCACCAAACGTTTGCGTAGTTTGCGCGGGACCGCCCCCCCTATCACCCGACCGCGCTAGCCTCTGCGGCGCGCTTGTGGGACACTCCCGGGCGCGCAAGTGCCTGCGCCCACTAACAATAAATCGGACGCGAGCGATGAAGCTGACCGGGTTTCAGATCACAAGGTACCGCAACATCATTGATTCCGGCTGGGTAGAGATCGGCGACATCGCCGCTCTCATTGGGCAGAACGAGTGCGGCAAGAGCAACCTCCTGCAAGCACTCTCCAAGCTCAATTCCTTCGACGGCCACAAGTTCAACGTCACGCAGGACTGGCCGATCGACCTGTGGGCGGAGCGTGATGACGAGACCGTCGTCTGCACGGCGCGATTCGAGCTAACGCCGAAGAATATCGCAGCGCTGCGAACTGCCGCGCAGCCGCCACCGCCCGTGCCCAAGGAGGGCGAGGCGCCCGAGCCAGAGGTGGCGTGGCCCGACAAGCTCCACCTGACGGTGACACGCGACTACAAAAACCAGTACACGTTCGTGTTCGCACCCCACCTCCCCGCTGGCCACGACGCGACCAAGGCCCAGGAGTGGGCGGTGAAGAACCTCCCGAAGTGCGTCTATATGGACGACTATCTCGTGTTCTCGGGGGCACACCCTGACCTCCCTGGGCTCGTGAAGAGAAGAACCGAGAAGCAGAAGCTCACGCCCGAGGAGGAGACGATCCTGATAGCGCTGGAGCTCGCCGCCATCGACCTGCCCGAACTCGTGCGGAAGCAGAGCGGTGAGCAGACGCAGCGTGCCTACGACACGAATGCGGCGTCCCGGCACCTGTCCAGCCAATTCAAGAACCGCTGGGACCAGAAGGCCGTGAAGTTCGACATCCGCGTGGACGGCCCGCATCTCAACATCTTCGTCGAGGACACCGGGCTAGAAGCGTTCGTCCCGATGGAGGCTCGCTCGCGAGGCTTCCAGTGGTATGTGTCGTTCGTGTGGCGCTTCACGCACGCGAGCAAGGGGCAGTTCAAGAACTGCATCCTGCTGCTCGACGAGCCGGGCGTGCACCTTCACCACGCCGGCCACGCGAACCTGCTCAAGTTCCTCGAGACCCTCGCTGAGACGAACACGGTCGTCTACACGACGCACCTCGCCACGATGATCAGTCTCGCGTTCCCAGAGCGAATCCGGATCATGGAGGTGCACGACCACCACGCGAGCGTGCTCCAGAGCATGGTCTCGTCGCAAGACAAGCCAATGATGGTGATAGAGGCGGCGCTGAACCTCGCGGGCGGCATGAGCGGCCTGCTCGGTAACAGGCAGAACCTAATCGTCGAGGGCGGCCAGGACGCCGTGATCCTGCACAAGCTATCGGGCGTGCTGCGCAACTCGGGCGAGGAGGGCCTATCTGACCGTGTCTACGTTCTGCCCGCACGCGGCGCGCCAAACACACCGATGTACGCCGGCTTCATGGTAGGCAACGGGTGGGACGCGGGCGTGCTGCTCGACTCGGACAACGCGGGCGAGGACGCGCGGAAGAAGATCAAGGAGCTGTACCTCGACGGTCTCTCTACGGAACAGCAGAGCAAGTTCCGCGTGCTGATGCTCGGCGACGCGGCCGGAATAAAGCAAAACGAGGCGGCGATCGAGGACCTGTTCCCCGCGAAGTTCTACATCGAGTGCGTGAATGACGCCTACGGCACGAACATCGCTGAGAGCGATCTGCCCAGCGACGGCAGCGACCAGGTATGCAAGCGCGTCGAGGCGGTGCTCAAGCAGCGTGGCCGCGTGTCCGACACGATCGACAAGGCGCGCGTGATGGGCGCGATCCAGATGCGCTTCAACGGGATGAAGAAGAAAGAAGACCTGCCCGAGGGCACCGCCGAGAAGGCACGCAAGCTGATCGACAAGATCAACGCGGCGTTCGCGCCGAAGGGCTAGCAGTGCCCGTTGCCCTACAGTCTGCGCCGCCCGAGGCGTGGTTCGCGCTCTTTGGCACGATCGTCGGCGCACTGATCGCGGTGTTCGGCGCGTGGCTCACTAATCGTTCGAGCGCGCGGATACTCCGACTACAGCTACAACACACCAGCGACGAGAAGGCGCGCGACACCGCCCGGCTTCGGCGAGAGGATCTCTACATCGAGTGTCGGCAGTACTTCGGCGACGTCGTCTCATACTTCCTCCCGTACCGAGCGGTGATGGAGGGGCGGCTAACGTTCAACCAGGCGCTCGACATGACGATCAAGCGGGACAGCCCAAGAGAGCGTGACCCGCACCACGTTTTCATGCTCGTAGACTTCTATTTCCCCGAGTTCAAGGAGGAGTTGCAGGAGATCGTCGGGACCCGCGATCGGCTGAACAAGATCGTGCACGGGTTCAAACAGCAATACCGAAACGGCGACACAGATGGCACCGAGTGGCTCAAGCGGTTCCAGCCGGATTTCGAGGCGCTAAGCCACAAGATGGACGCTTTCGAGAAGCGAGTCGCCGAGAACCGACCAAGCTAGCGGGCTAGGCGAGCTCACGCGCCCGGGCCGATGATGTCCATCTGCTCCTGGCGGTACATCTGGTTCTGCGACTCCACACGGGCGAGATCGACGTGGAATTTCTCGCGGACTCTGTCGAGCTGCGCGAGATAACCGTCGAGCTCCAGCAACCGCTTCGCCAGTTCGTCGTCCTTGAGCTTCGCGACGCCGCTGTCGAGCACTTCGCGCGCGGCGTTCTGCATCGGACCAATGGCTTTCTGCTTCTTCTCAATCTCGCCGGTGTATATCTGCGCCCGACTGCTGTTCGGTCCCTGACCGGCGAACGTGAACAGCGTCTGGTACGCCATCTTTAGCTGGTTCGCGAGATCGTCAACTCGAATAGTGGCAGCGACCACCTTGTTTGCGAGCAGCGACACCTCGCGCACGCGGTTCTCCCGCTCCTTCTTCGCAGCGTCGCGGTTCGACTGGTAGGCTAGCCATGCGGAGATCACGGCGGCCAGAGCGCTGAGTACCGCGACGACCGCGGACAGATCGAAGTCCATGTTTCGCCCCGAAACTTTGGCGCCGGAGAGTTTCGCACAGCGAAATGAGAAGGCCCAGAGTGCCGCCCGGCATGCTGGGCCTTCGGTTCGTGCGCGGCACGTAGGCGAGCTTGATGCTCTCGCTATTGGTCGCTCGAGAATCCCGTGAAGCAATCGGACGCGAGCTCTGGATTGGCGTCGTAGCGGTGATGTTGCGGTGACCTAGGCACTGCTGGATCGCCGCGCGTCATGCCCTCCGTCGCGAACCGCAGGACTCGAAGGGTCTGATGATGGAGCCGAACCTATCCCGGCACGTCCGCCTGCTCGTGATCGCGGCCCGGCGCTGGCCCGGCATCGGTGGACCGCTGCCGTCGCAATTCCGCCCGTTGGTGCACGATCTCCGAGCCAGTTCCGCGTGAGGACAACACCATGCCACGAAGGAAAGCACGCCGCCGCAGCCCGAAGGAAGTGCACACGCGCCTGGCGATCAGAGTCGATGGCTATGAGACGCGCGTTGAAGCGGCTATCAATCGCTACGCGCACGAGCCGCGATATACGTGGGGTGATACCGAGGATGAGCCTCTCTATCACTTCCTGCCGCATCTGGACATCACTGGAACGTCGACCTATCCGGACGATCGAGCTGGTGCGGTCTATGAGCTGACGATCTACGGCGAGGATTCGCCGAACTCGCGGATTCACTGGAAGCTGCAAGACATCCAGGCCGTCGACGAGCACCGCGTGCCCAAGTATCGCGAATACCGCGGTAAGAGCATTCCAGTCTACGTGCCGCCGAAGGGCATGGGCACGCTCGATCGAGTGCCGGGTGAGGCGCGGTGGCGCGGCGCGATCTTCGTCCCTCCGCGGTTTATCAGCGACCTCCTAATCGTGCTCGGCAACGGTCGCACGCTGTTTATGGCCATCGAGGAACGCAAGATCCAGCGGCAACACTGGATTCAAGGAGTTTGTGTGCAGACCACTGACCCGGCAAAGGAGGAGTAGATGCCGCATGGCGATGTGGTATCGCGCGCACGGGTGTCGTCAGTCTCGCCAAAACGCCTTGAAGCGGTCCGGCGCGAGCTCCGTGTAGCGCGTCGTGTGCGTGATATTGCGATGCCCCAAGTAGTGCTGGATCGCTCGCGTGTCGTGCCCGTCGTTCGCGAGCTTGTAGCCGGTAGCGTGACGCAGCATGTGCGGGTGCGTCGGGAACGGAATCCGCGCGAGGACGCCTGCTCGAGCCACCATCTTTCGCACGTTCGAGTCCGTCATCGGCCCGCCGCGCTCGGTGACGAACACGTATGGCGTGGCTGGATAGTCCCGGCGCAGACGTCGCAGGGCACGGAGCTCAGGGCCGCGGAGAGGGTGCACGCTCGGGCTGCCGTTCTTGAGCCGGCTCACGTGCAGCGCGCCGGCTTTCAGGTCAATCTGATCCCAGCGAAGCGCAACGAGCTCCGAGACGCGCAGTCCGTGCCGATATGCAAGCAATATGAGCGTAGCGTCGCGATGGCCGTGCCGGCCGACCAATGCGGCCGCACGTTGGAGCTGCTCGACCTCGTCGGGCGTGAGGTACTCGCGCATGCGCAGCTCAGCGTTTGGCCGGCGGCGCGGCATAGCCTTTTGGCTCTTTGGGATCGGCGGAACCCCCGTCGGTGCGCGGAAGGGTAGGACTCGTGCGCTCATGCGGGCCTCTCATTCGGGGAGCGGGGGCTTCCTGAGGCCGTCCGGGCACCTTGAGCGGCTCCGTCGGTCCTTGAACGCTGCGAATGCGCGGCGAGAACTACCCGAAAACTACCCGGAAGGGAGGTTCCCCCGTCCGGGGAGAAGGTAACCTCTTGAAAAGAATGGCGCTCCCTGGGGGAATCGAACCCCCGTTTTAGCCTTGAGAGGGCCACG
>JACZCZ010072555.1_pt1 | contig 25858 bp, 17 predicted proteins | sample 8641811 | NCBI WGS metagenome assembly JACZCZ01 (sample SAMN15324610, study PRJNA640507) | soil metagenome | isolation source: intercropping peanut in the first line | place: China: Luxin town, Laibin City, Guangxi Province | collected 2019-07-25 | depth 10cm m | reverse complement strand
CGCGAAGCCCGGGTCGCGCTCGTCGGCCAGCTTCTGACCGAAAAACTGCTGGGAGAACGCGCCGCCGGCCGTCGGTGAATGCTTCAAGTAGCCGTAGAGCCGCGACAGGAGCCGCGCGCGCCACTTCGACTGCGGCTGCCGTGCCCAGAAGCGGCGGATCTTGGCTTCCTTGAACAAGTCGTAGCCGCCAAAGACCTCGTCTGCACCCTCACCTGTCAGCACGACCTTGTAGCCCTGGCTCCGCACGTGCTCGGCGAGCATCATCAGCGGCGCTGGCGCGGCGCGCACGACCGGTGTCTCGATGTGCCGGATGAGTCTCGGAAATTCCCGCGCAATATCTTGCTTGCGGCACATCACTCGCGTGTGCTCGGCGCCGAGATGCTTGGCCATCTCGAGCTGGAAGCGGCTTTCGTCGAACTCTGCGTCCTCGAACTCGAGGGAAAATGTCCGCAACGGCGTGTCGGTGTACCGGCGGATCAAGACTGCAATGGTCGAGGAATCCAAGCCACCCGACAGATAAGCGCCGACAGGGACATCCGCGCGCAACTGCAAACGCACAGAGTCGATGAGAAGATCGCGCAACTCGCCGGCCACTCGATCGACTTCGAGGCACTGGCTCGGCACGTGCGACGGAAACGTCCAATCCCAGTAGCGTTCGATTCGCTTAGAGCCGTTTTCGACGATCAGCGTGGAGCCCGGCGGCAATGTCGAGACTCCCTCGAACGCCGTTGCCGGCTGCAAGGTCGACCAGTACGTGAAGATTTGGCCGATGGCCTTGAGATCGAGCTGCCTACGCGCTTTCGGCAAGGACAGGATGGATTTGACTTCCGAGCCGAACGCGAGCGCACCGCCGACCTCAGCGTAGAACAGGGGCCGGATCCCCGCGCGATCGCGAGTCAGAATGAACCGGCGCTCGCGTTGATCCCAGAGCGCGATGGCGAACTGGCCATTTAAGTGCTCCGTGAAACGCACACCGTATTGCTCGTAGAGATGCACGATCACTTCGGTGTCGGAGCGCGTATAGAACGTGTGACCGGCCTGCTCCAGATCGCGGCGCAGCTCGATGTAGTTGAAGATCTCGCCGTTGAACACGACCCAGACGGTACGATCTTCGTTATGGATCGGCTGGTCGCCCGTCGCTAAGTCGATGATCGACAACCGCGCGTGCGCGAGCGACACGCGGTCATCGTTGAAATAGCCGTAGCCGTCCGGGCCGCGGTGGCTCAGCCGCTCGATCATGCGCCGAGCGAGCTCCGGCGCGCTCGGGTCGACGCCGGGCTCGCGATAGAACAGACCTGCGATTCCGCACATCTAACGCGCCCTTTCGACGGCGACTGCAATGCGTCGCGGCGCCATCATGCGGCGCCCCGCTGCGGCCGCAAGACCTGCATCGCGAGCGCCCACGCCTCGAGCGTCTCCGCCCGCGCCACCATGTACAACGCGCCCAAATACGCCACGGCGCCACCTGCAATCTCGAGCACGAGGAGCGATACCTCGGGAAAGCTCGGGATCTCGTAGGCCATGAGCCGCAGGCCTAGCACGACGGCCGTCATCACGAGGCACGCGAGGAAAGGCGCACGCACTGCGCGCATGAGGCCGCTCGCAAATTGCGGAGCGGGGTCTACTGCACGCACGAGCGCGCAAGTCTGAACGAGCGCAGCGAAGCCGACGGCGAGCGCCGCGGCGACCGGACCGCCTGTGAGACCGAAAACGATCATGCCGCCGAACAACGCTACGAACCTCAGTACCTCCGTCGACAGCAGAATGCGATTGCGCTCTGCGGAGATCAGGTACTGAGACAGAAGGTTGTTGATCGGGCGAAACACCGATAGCGCGGCGAGGACGGTTAGGAACGGCGCGACGCCATGCCAGCTATCCGGCAATAGCACGTCGATCAGCGTCACGGAGATCAAGCCCAAGCCGACCGCCATCGGGAAGGTGGCAAGCGCCAACATGCCGATAGCCCGGACCAAAACGTTCTTGCGGCGGTCGCCGTCCACGCGCAGCAAGGTCGGCAACAGCACGTTCGACACTTGCTCCCCGATATAGATGGCGGGCAGATCTGCGAGGCTATAAGCGAGGTTGTACTCGCCGGTGCGTCCTGTGCCGAACAAGCGCGTGAACACGAGCTTGTCGCCGTAGCGGGCGGCTTCGTAAAGGAACGTGGTTCCACCGAGCGGCAATCCGAAGTGAAATATTTCCTTGAAGCGGCTCCACTTCAAACGCGTCGGAGTCAACCAAGCAGCGGTTCCGCAAACGGCGATCTCGATCACCGCCACGATCGAGACCTGGGCGATGTGACCCAACACGATTGCCATTCCGCCGAGCGCCGTAGTAGCAACGAGCGTGACCGCAACGATCGTGTGAGTGACCTGTCCCACGGCGTTGGCGACCGCAACGGTTCGAAAGCGCATTCTGCGCAACAGCAATTTATCGGGAACGCTACTGATGCGGCCGATGAGCACAACGAGGGCCATACCCGGCACGTACTGCGCTGCGTGCTGTGCACTCAGCAACGGCGCGATCTTTGGCGCAAGCAGCGTCAGCAGCAGCAGCGGGAGGGCGACGAGCGCGACGCTCATGACGGTCACGTGGAAGACCGCCTCGGGATCGTCATCGCCGCGCAGCATCACGTATTGCGAGGCGCCGATCTGCGTCGAGAAGTTGATTGCAAACGCGACCGCTGACGCGGTCACGACTTCGCCCATGACCTCTGGCGCGATGAAATGCGTCAAGACGAGCGTCCCGACGAGGCCGACGGCGCGCGAGACGAGCGCCATGCCCGTGGTCCAGACGACACCGCGTGCCGCCTTGTGCGCCACTGACAAGCTCAACCCTCCTGCATCAGAGACGCGCGGACACGCAAGAGAGTCAAAGCGTCCGCCCTGCAAGATCGAGCAGGGCAGCACACCTGGCGGGGTCGCGAGTCATTTCTAGGTATTCCTTCGCGCAGTATATGTTGCACGGCTCGCGACTGAGTTGATGCAAGGCGCAGTTTCGTCGCGATCCTGCGTTCGCAGAACTGTGACGCAGTTCACAGGAGTCCATCCCTTCAAGAGCCGAGCGACGCCATCCCGCCGCACGACGCTGCGGATTGTACAAGTCGAAGCGGCCGTACGCATGTTACGAATATGCAACAAACTGCGCTGACGATCGGCCACTGGAATGGCTCGACACGGCCACCGGGCAGCCGCTCCGCGGCGGCTTCCGGTCAGGACAGCTCGCGGTAGCTGATCAGGCGGTGCGGAGGCAGCCGCTCCAGAGTCGCCAGCAACGCCGTCTCGTCTTCGTAGCGAGGATGGCCGGGATGGCTCATGAGCTCGACGGTTCCGCACTGCCCCAGGCGCTCGGGGTCGAGCGCGAACGCCGTTCGCAAATAGGTGAATGCGGCGGTCGTGCGGTAGCCGCAGAAGTAGCGGAGCGCCCCGTTATAGAGCGTTTTCAACAGCAGCGTGCGCGGCGACTTGCGTTCCGTTGGCTCGAATAGATTCATCGTGATGCGGGCGTGGCGGATGCCAAATCGGCGACGTAGCGCACCGACGACAGGCAGCATCTCCGGCAAATTGTGCGAGTGATGATGCGAATCGATGTGCGACACCTGGACACCGCCCGCCTGCACGCGCTCTATCTGCGCGCACCATTCGCCGTAGATGGCTCGCAACAAGCGAGCGGTACGGCGCACGGTACGGGTGCGGCGCGCAAAGGAGCCGTCGGCATCGACGAGCGGAGCCAAATCCGGATTGCCGGTCAGCGGCGCGAACTCCTCGATGTTGAGGTGCACGCCGAACGACGCTTGCGGAAAATCCCGCACGCGACGCAAAGCATCGTCGAGACCCGGAGCGTTCGCCATCAACGTCGCCGACGTGACTTTGCCGGCTTCGATCCAACGGAAGATCGCGCTGTTGACGGCCGTGCTGTAGCCAAGATCGTCGGCATTGATGATGAGTCGCAACATACGCGGTGCGCGAAGAAACTCGGCGCGCGGATGATATCATCCGGCCCGCGCGCGTTGCGAGACGACGATTTTTTCGTGAACCACGTTCCAAATTTTGCCCGGCTGTAGAGGAGACACGTCGTGAGCCTGAAGGTCGCGATCGTAGGCTGCGGCAAAATCGCTGACGGCCACGTAGAAGAAATTGCGAAGATGTCGGAGCTGGCGTCGGTAGTCGCGGTCTGCGACCGCGAGCCGCTGATGGCGGAGCAGCTCGCGTGGCGCTACGGCATCGCACGACACTACGGCGATTTCGAGGAGCTGCTCGAGCGTGAGCGACCCGACGTGGTGCACGTCACGACGCCGCCGCAGTCGCACCTCGCGCTGTCGACGCGCGCGCTCGACGCGGGAGCTCATGTATACGTGGAAAAGCCGTTGACACCGACGCACGCCGATGCCGTAAAGATCATCGAGCATGCGGAGCGAACCAAGCGGCTTCTCACGATCGGATACACATACTTGTACGACCCGCCCGCCGTACGCATGCGCGAGCTGATCGCGGCCGGTGTCTTGGGCGACGCCGTGCACGTCGAAAGCACTTACGGCTATGATCTCGCCGGCGCATTCGGCCAAGCGCTTCTCGCCGACGCCAGCCACTGGATCCACGCTCTGCCGGGCGGCTTGATTCAGAACAACGTCGATCACGTGCTGAACAAGATGGTCGAGTTTCTCGACGACGACGAACCCAAAGTGCTCGTCGACGCGTGGGCGCGGCGCCCGCAACGCTTCGGGGATGCACGCGACTCGTTTCACGACGAGCTACGCATCATGGTACGAGGGCGCAACGTCAGCGCTTACGGCACGTTCTCATCGCATGCCCGTCCCGTTATGCACGCGCTACGCGTCGCGGGCACGAAGAACACGCTGTCTCTCGACTTCGTCGGCCGCAGCGTCACGCTCGAGGCGCGCTCGGCGCTCCCGGGCGCGATCGGCCGGCTCATGCCGCCTTTCAAGAGCGCACGGCAATACACCGGCGCGGGTCTCGGCAACGTGTGGCGATTCGCGCGCAGCGACTTCCACTTCTTCGCCGGCCTGAACCGGCTGTTGCGACTGTTCTACGCAAGCGCGATCGACGGCGCACCGTTGCCGATCTCCTATCGCGACATACTGCGTGTTTCGTGGCTCATCGAAGAAGTCATCGCGCAGCTCCGCGCCGGAGAGCGCGCGCCATGAAAGCTCTAGTCACCGGCTCGAACGGCTTTCTCGGCGTCGCTCTGGTCGAGCGGCTGCTGGCACGCGGAGATACCGACGTTCGCTGCCTGGTTCGATCGGGCAGCTCGCGCGGGCGTTTGGCAGCCGTGCTCGACAAGCATGGCCGCGGCGAAATCTTCGTCGGCTCGCTGGCCTCCAGTGAGGCGGCGGGCGCGGCTCTGACCGACGTCGACGTCGTCTACCACCTCGCAGCGTCGTTGAAAGGCGCGCCCGCCGACATGTTCCTGCATACCGTCGTAACGTCGCGGAACTTGCTGGATGCCATTGCCGCGACGGGGCGACCGATCAAGATCGTGCTCATCAGCTCGTTCTCCGTGTACGGAGTCGCGGACATGCGTTGGGGCGCGCGCCTCGACGAGAGCTCCCCGGTCGAGCGCCATGCGCAACGGCGGGACCCGTACGCACAGGTCAAGCTTCGACAAGAACAACTGTTCGTCGAGCGTGCCGCGCGCGATCGCTTGCCTCTCGTCATCCTCCGCCCGGGCGTCATCTATGGACCGGCCGGGTCGCCCTTCTCGAACCGCGTCGGCGTGCGTTTACCGGGACTGCTTTTGCACGTCGGCGGCGGCAACGAGCTGCCGTTGTCGTACGTCGACAACTGCGCGGAGGCAATCGCCGTCGCAGCCGCGGCGCCGGAAGCCGTCGGCCAAGTCATCAACGTGCTCGACGACGAGCTGATCACGGCTCGTCGGTTCTTGAGGCTATATAAGAAGAATGTCGGACGCGTGCGGTCAGTCTACTGCCCGTACCCTGCGATTTGGCTCTTGTCCGCAGCGATGCAGTGGTATCACGGTTACTCGCACGGCCAGTTGCCTGCAGTTCTCACGCCCTATCGCACCGCGTCCACTTGGAAGCGGACGCGCTTCGACAACTCGAAGCTGAAGAGCCTGGGTTGGCGCCAGTTGGTTCCGACTGCCGAAGCGTTGCGCCTCACGTTCGAAGCGCTGCGCCAACGCCAGACCGCCGGCGAGCGGTTGCTGTAACGCGTCGTCACGGGTCGCCCCGAGCGCTCAGCGTCGTTTACGCGCGACGATCTTCTGCCAGCGCGTGAAATACCCGAGCGGAGCGAGCAGCCGCCCGAGGCCAGCTCCGGGCACGGAACGATTCTTGAGGCCCAACTCGATTTGCTCGCCGCGCAGGAACTTCACATCGCAGCCTCGCAGCATTTCTTTCAGCTCGGTCGGCGAGGACGCCCACGGAAAGCCTTCGGTCCGGCGCCAATCGCCGAACAGCCGATGGGTGTGGTAGTCGAATAGCCTGAACGGATTCGGCGTGATCAAAACGAAATAGCCGCCCGGCTTCACTACGCGCACCATGTCGGCGACGAAGGCCGCGCGCGCTGTTGGCGAACCGATGTACTCGATGACCGACACGCACGTGACGACGTCGAAGCTGCCGTCGCCAAACGCTAGAGGGTCCCCGGCCTTCATGGTCTTGAAATCGATTCGGCCTTGGATGCCTTCGTAACCGCGCGCACGCACCTCGGCTGCGCGCGCGGAGAACGCGTTCGGATCTACGCCGGTGACTTTCACCGAAGGGAAGGCCAGCGCAAGGGCGACGGTCGTAGCACCCGTCCCACAGCCGACGTCGAGAATATTGGTACGCCCATCAACGTACGGCTCGATCAGGCGACATAGGCTGCGCTCATGGACGTCTACTCGATCGAGCTCCCGCTGTACGAGTTCCTCCGGCGCCTTGATCTCTTCGGCAAAGGGCCCTTTCTGTCCATCCTGGATGTCGAGCGTGCCCGCGCCTTGCCGGATGAGATCGGCGAATTGAGCGCGAAACGGCTCGCGAAAAACATGCTTCATGCAGCGCCTCTTATTGTTCGACTCGGACGTTCTTGTAACCGCCAAGTCTACTTGATCGCGCGAAGAGTTGGAGAGGCGGCACGTCGCAGTAGGCGCGCCGAACATGCATGTGCCGCAGCTCCGCCAAAAAGACGGCGTGGCGTAAGCCGCGCAGCAGCACGCGATGTTTCATAATATCGTTGGCGCCGAGCTTCACGACGAGCACGACATTCCGATGGCCACCCAGCCCGCTCCCGACTATCTCGACGGCGCCGACGTCGTCTATTTCGGCAACGAATGGTTCGCCGAGAATCGCACCAGCAGCCACCATATCGCGCGCCGGTTACCGAAATACTGCCGCGTGCTCTATGTGGATGCGCCCGGACTGCGCGCACCAAGAGCGAGCGGCCGCGATTTTCGCAGGATTTTCGTCAAGCTGTCGCAGGCTTTTCGCAGGCCCAAACCCGTCGCGGACAACATTTGGCATTGCACGATCCCGCAGATTCCATTTCGGCGCATTCCCGGCGTTGCAGCGTTGAATCGCGCGTTCGGTCGATGGGCGTTGCGACGCGCCGTACGCGCCGTCGGTTTCAAGAAGCGCGTCTCGTGGTTCGTCGTTCCTCATACCGAGTTCCTCGCTGGCGCGATCGGCGAACGGCTCGTCGTGTACTACTGCATCGATGACTATCCGGCATTGCCAGGCGTCGACGTCGAACGAGTCACGGCCGCCGACGTCGCGCTGACGCGGCGCGCGGATCAAGTGTTCGTCGCACCACCGTCGCTCGTCGAGACGAAGAAGGCGCAGAACCCGACCACCGTGTTCTCGCCGCACGGGGTCGACTACGACCTGTTTGCGCGCGCATCCGACGCCTCGACGGTCGTGCCCGCGCGTGCGGCCGAGCTGCGGCATCCCGTCGTCGGCTTCTTCGGACTACTCGAGGCGTGGATCGACGTCGAGCTGCTGGCTTTTCTCGCTCGCGAGCGACCTAACTGGACGTTGTTACTGATCGGCCATGTCGCAACGAACGTGGCCGAGCTCCAGACCTTGCCGAACGTCGTGTTCGTTGGAGTGCAGCCTTACGAGACCCTACCCGGCTGGGCCAAGGCGTTCGACGTCGCCGTCATGCCATATCGCCTGAATCGACAAGTGCTGAACGCGAACCCGCTCAAGCTGCGCGAGTATCTCGCCACCGGCAAGCCGGTCGTATCGGTGCCCACGCAGGAGATCCAGCGATTCGCGCCCCACGTGCGCCTCGCAGCTACGCCCGAGTCGTTCCTCGCCGAAGTCGAAGCCGCGCTCGAGGACGACTCACCGGAGCAACGCGCGGCGCGCATGGCAGCCGTACGAGCCATGAGCTGGGACGCACGCGTAACCGAAGTGTTGCAAGTCGTGCACGCCGCACTATTAAGCAAGCGATGAAGACGCTGATCATCACCTCGATCTATCCGAACAGTAGGGTTCCGACGGCCGGCCCCTACAACATGCAAACGTTTCGGCCGTTGTCCGCCAGCAGCGAACTGCGCGTCATCTCGCCGCTACCCTGGTGGCTGCGCTTGCGGCAGCCGGCAGAGCTGACACATGCGCCATGGATGAATGTCGACGGCATCCAATCGTGCTACCCGACTTACTGGTCCCTGCCGCGGCTCGCACCGCTGCATGCGTGGGGCATGTATCGGTCGCTGCTAGGCCGAGTCACACGATTACGCGAAGAGTTCGAGTTCGACGTGATTCTTGCGACATGGGCCTATCCCGACGTCGCCGCAGCCGCGAGAATCGCTCGGGCGTTCCGCGTGCCGTTCGTTGCCAAAGTGCACGGCAGCGATGTAAACGCGCTGTCGCAGATCAAATCGATTCGCGGTCAGATGCGTGACGCCCTCTCGGCAGCGCACCGCGTCATTGCGGTCAGCGCTGCGTTAGGCGACAAGCTGCACGATCTCGGTGTGCCCAGGGAACGCATCGTCGTGCAACACAACGCCGTCGACGGGGCGCGCTTCATGATTCGCGACGCGGCGCCGGTTCGCGCCAAGCTCGGCCTGCCGGCCGATCGAGTCTTGCTCGGTTTTGTAGGGCGCCTGAGCCAGGAAAAAGGCTTGGACCTGTTGCTCGAGTCCATGGCGATCTTGGTGCGCGAGGGCCCGCCGAACGTCGATCTCGTCGTCGTCGGCGGCGGCAAAGAAGCAGAGTCGGCCCGTCAGCAAGCGGACCGGCTGGGTCTGCGAGGACGCGTTCGGTTCGTCGGTTCGGGGCTCCCGGCCGAGATCCCGCAGTGGTTGTCCGCGTTCGACTACCTGTGCCTGCCGAGCCGTCGAGAGGGCTGCCCGAACGTCGTGCTCGAGGCACTGGCGTCCGGCAAGCCGGTCGTCGCGTTTCGCGTCGGTGGCGTCCCTGAGTTGCTCGATGAGCGAAGTGGCGTACTCGTCGAGCCCGAGAACGTTGCGGCATTCGCCGCAGGCATTCGTGCGGCACTCAAACGCACTTGGGACGCGGGCGCACTGCGGCAATCCGTGCCGGCGCTCGGCTGGGAATCAGTGGCACAGACGGTCGTGCGCCTGCTCGAGGACGCAATACGCGCCCGCGAGCAGTTGCCCCATGGTGGGCCCGACGCGCAGCGATCGCTGTCTTAATTCACGCGCAGCGCCGTCGGCGCTTCGGGGACGACGACCGCTTGCCCGCCGACCCACTGCGGGCCGCCGGATGCCGTCACCGTCATACCCTGAACGTCGCTGCGGAACGGCGTGGTCGTGCCCGAGATCGTGATCGAGCCACCTGACGACGACGCACCCTTTTGGAACGTGATCGACACGTTGGCATTCAACGCCACCGTGTACGTCGTCGCGGTCTCGGATACCGTCGGATTCAGCTCGGCACCCGAGGCCGACTTCGCCTGCATCGCGTGCAAGAAGTAGCTCTGCGTGCCCGTGGTATCGATCTCGAGCCGATACTGGCCGATCGCGCCGCCTTCGTTGACGACGCGCCGCACCGGGTTCGCCGGCACCAGCGTCGTCACGCGTAACGCTTCGCTGCCGTTGACCGCGTTGACGTGCGTTGCGTCTTGCAGCGTCGGATTGGCTTCGAAGTGCGCCAACCAGGTCTTGGTCGTGCTGCCCGTCGTGTTGATACGATCGAACACGACGGTGGTTTCGAGCGAACGCACGAAGACGAACTCGCGCTGGACCGTCGAGGCGGCTCCGTTGTACACGCTCGTGAAGTCCGTATTCGCGTACGCGTACTCGGGCTTACTCTCGAGGCGGCGCGTGGTCCACTGGCCGCGGTTGTAGCGAACGTTGTTGCCGTTGATCATCAACGTGTTTGCGCCGAGCAATCCCGACGGGTCACCGCCGGTGACCGACTCGCCGTAGGACGTGTCGACGCGCGACAACCACTTGCCGTTGCGCCAGATCTGGAAGCTGCCGATCTCGTCGTGGCGGTGCCCGATCGTGGTCGCGTCGTCACCCTCGGTGACGCCATGCTGTCCTAGCATCCACAAGAACGCCGTCGCGTTGGGGTTCCAGGAATTCTTGCCGTAGAAATGCCCCTGTCCGGCCACGTAGTAGTCCAGCGGCAACGTGTTGAACGCGAGCGCCTGAACCGACGGCATCGTCGACGAGATGTGCGGCGAGCGAACCGCATTGGAACTCAGATTGAGCCACTGCTGAGCCCATCGCCCGGCGTTGGTCTGCGGGATCGCCGACACCATCGTGGCCATGAAGTCGATGTAGTGCGGCTGCGTTGCGCTGCTGCCGTTACGCCAAATGTCGGAGTCGTTGTAGGGGTACACCTCATAGCCGGCGCTCGCCGAGCCATGAGCCGTCGGCGCCAAAGTCGTCTGATAGATGACGTTGAACAACGCTTCGGTGAAGAAGTTGCTCTCGCCCATCACGTTGCGGCCATACAGACCCGCCGAGAGGAACGGAATCCCGGGATACGCCGCGAGGTAGATGCCGTAATGATCGCCTTCGGGAAGAGCTCCGCCCAAGTGCGAGCTCGTGTATTGCGGGTTCAGATTCGCTGCGGCCGGAATGAACTCCTGCGTCCAGCGCGTGGTCAAGGCCTCTTGCAAGAATGCGTCGGCCTGCGGATTCTCTCCGGCAGTAGCGATTCCCCACAGCACGCCGTTACGCAGATAGCCCCAGTAGTAGTTGTTGCCGTACATCGGAACGCCGTGGTAGGCGTTGTGGCGATTGCCGCCCCACGCCTCGTCGCGCCAATGCGCGAGCCAGGTGTTCCAGTTGTTCATGAACGTGGTGCGCTGCGTGGGCGTGAAATAGTCGTACGCCCAGTCGTAAGTCAGAATCGCGGCCTCGCCGCTCCACCGACACTCGTCGCACGCAACGCCCGATGTCGGCAATCTCACCGACATCGCCCAAGCGACAGCTGCGTTGCAAACCGAGGCGTTCTGACTCAGCAAGCACTCGGTCGCGCGCTCGCGGTTCTCGTCGTGGCCTGCGTGGTCGGAGGCAGTAAATCGGTTCGACGCGTACCAAGCACGCGCCGCAGCCAAGCGCTGCGAGTTGTACCAGAGGCGCGGATGGCCGCTCGGGATGGTCATCCCGTTCGTCGTCGTTTGTGCGTATCCCGAAGATGCGGCGAAGCCGCCGCACACGATGGTCATGGATAGAGCGCACAAGAGGTGTCGTAACCGCATTTTCATGTTCCTTCCGCGTTCCCGGCGAAGAGTCTTTAGCGAGTGACTTGGCTCGTCTCGCAGCTCGGATACGAGCTCACGATACGAACCGTGGAGTACAGCGTAGTGAAGTGGCCGGTCGTCTGGAGTCTAGCGGCAAGCGCCGCGCACCAGCAACGACAGACGCCGTAAAGTGAGAGGGAATCGGCATCGTGCGCAAAGAGCTGTCTTCGCGCCGCAAGCACTTCATCTGCCGAACCTCCTGTTCCCCAATCCGATCGATTTGCACGCTCGCCAAGCACCTCGGCGAGCACGATGTCCGAAGCATACTGACTGAGCGCCGTAGCGGGTCGCAACCTGTCGCCGACGACAGACGAGAGCAGCGCTGGGCGAGCCAATATTTTGAAGTGTGAACGAGTGCCGGTACTGGGCCATGCCGTTTGCGATTCTGTCAAACGGCTCCAAGGGCGCAAAAATCGCTTACGGGACAAGAGCTCCGCTCGAATTGCGTCGCTCGACCGCGACAGTTTGCGCACGTATCGACACGCGTGCGAGGCTCGCGACCACTCTACTTAATGATGGCCACGGACGGACAAATCATGGTGAACCTCGTGCAGGCTCGCGCTTCGCTTCGCAACCTCGGGTACCGCTCTTTGCTCGCCGCCAGCGCGTGCTTGCTGGCCACGCTTTGGAATCAGGTTGGCGTCGCGCAGTCGCTGAGCGTCACAGGCACCGTGTCGACGTACTCCGGCGCCGGTGCCAACGGGCCTGCAGGGCTCGTCAGCAACGCTATTCCGTTCAACCGCGGCGCCGTGACGGACGCACGCAACGTCCGAGTCCTTTCCGGCACGACCGAAGTGCCTGTGGCTGCGCGCGTGCTCGCAACGTGGCCGGCGGACGGATCGATCCGGTCGCTACTGCTGCAATTCGAGGCCTCGCCGGGCAGCTACACGATTCAAGTCGGCTCCACGCGCACGACGACGGACCGCACGCTCGTGCCCGTGACATGGGACGTCCCTACTCGAATCTTGACGCTGCCGGCGCAGTATCTCAGCGACTCGCTCGTGTTCTGGGAGCAGAAGCCGCTCGGCTCGACGGGGTTCGCGGCGTGGGACTCCAAGCAGACCTCGGCCTACAACCAGATTGCGACGGTCGGAACCGCGCAGTGCGTGCGTGACGATCACTACTACGACGCCATCACGACGACGTATCAAATGTACGCTCGAACCGGCAACGTGACGTATCTCGTGAACGCGCGTCGCTGGGCGCTGCACCATCGTCGCGACCAGATCTATCTCTCGGGAACCAACATCGGTCACCCGCGCTGCTCCGGCGGGTACTTGAACAACACGCGCTACACGTTTCCCCAAGGCCTGGTGCAGGATTACTTCATGTTCGGCGACGACGCCGACGTGACTGCGTCGCGCATCGTGGTCGACAACTTCTACATGGACTCGGGCTTCTCGTGGTGGTGGTACAAGGCGCCGAACACGCGCGGGTTCTGGACGGAGCGCGAGCCGGCTTTCGCATTGATGGGCGTCTTGGCCCTCTACGAAGCCACGGGTGAGCAGCGTTATCTCGACTTCGCGACCACGGGGGTCACGTCGTTGCGCCGCATGCAGGCCGAGAACGGCAACCGCGCGTGGGTGCACAACCTGTACGACCACGATCCGGACGAAGGTTGCAGCCAGTCCGACTACGGCAGCTCGCCTTGGATGTCCGGCCTATTGCTCGAAGGGATCATCAAGTATCACAAGCTCACGAACGCGACGATGGCGCGAGAGTCGATCCTCTGGGCCGTCGACGACCTGCGAGCACGTTACTTGGCGACGGGCGACAACGCGGGTGCATCGTTCGTCTACCTCGGCTGCTCGGCTTACGAGGACGGTGCGCCGGATCTCGACAACTTGATTTCGCACGCCTACGGGTATGCCTATAAACTGACCGGCAACACGGTATACCGCACGCTCGGCACCGCGCTGTTCAACACGTCCGTTGCGGACGGTGTGACTGCGTCGCACAAGCACTTCGATCAGCAGTTCCGCAGCAGCGGGCACTATCCCGCCTACATTTCGGGAACTGCGGCGGTCACGCCATCGCCGCCGACGAATCTGACGGTTCAGTAGCGGACCGCGTTGACGACGGTTCGCAGCTTCTCGACGACGAAATCGCGGAACGAGCGTCGCAAGCCCATCTGGTTCTGGAGCTGTGCGATCCGCTCGAGGCTCGCGGTGGATAGGCGAAAGCGCGGCACTTCGCCGAAGTTGACCTCGGCATAAGAGAGTTTGTCCGTCCCCAGCACGACGGTCGATGTCTCCGGGAACGCCAACGGATAGCTCGCCGCAGCCAATACCATCGAACCCGCTTCGGCTTCTAAAAATTTGAACCGCTCAGCGGCCTCGATAGTCTCCGCAATGCGCTCGGGCGACCATGTGCTGCGCTGATCCGTAGGGTCCGTGAACGTCGTGTCGCGCGTGAAGCGGCCCGTCAAAAAGCCTTCCTTCAGCGCGGATCGAATGACCACGGCGACACGCTTCTCGCGGAGCCGCCGAACGCGCGACAAAAACGGCTCGGGATCGAGCAGGCTCAGGGCCACCATGAATCCGTCGACCTCGGTCTCGTCGAGAACGCGATCGATGTCGTAAACGTTCTTCAGCGAGACACCGATCGCACGCGCCTTGCCGGCCTTCTTCAGCCGATACAACGCTTCGTACAGGTGACCCTCGTCGCGGCCCGGCGAAAAGTGAATCTGATAAAAGTCGATGACGTCGGTACCGAGCCGGCGCAACTGATCCTCGATGGTCCGCTCCACGCCCTCGGGCTGCGCGGAGTACTTCGTCGATATCAGCCACCGATCGCGCCGCCCCCGCAGGAACTCTCCGAGCAGCGCTTCGGAATCGCCGTAAACCGCGGCTGTGTCCACGAAGTTGCAGCCGAGCTCTTCGGCACGCGCGAGCGCTCGAAACGCTTCCGCACGATCGACGGGCCCGTATGCGCGGCCGCCGATACCCCAAGCACCGAAGCCGACCTCCGACACCTTCATGCCCGTGGAACCGAAATCGCGGTACTTCATTCCGACCCCGTCGGCAGCCGAGCCGATCATCGCAGCGGCAGGCACGCCCTCACCCCGTGAGCGCCGATACTGCAGTGCCAGTGCCCCGAGGGCGCCCGTGACGCCTGCGGCGATGGTTCCCCCAATAAGGCCTCTCCTGCTGATGCGCATCGTCGCGGACTCCTGTCATGGGACGCCTCCGGCATTCCGGCATCCGCCGGTCCATCAAACGAGAGCTTGCGAAGCACGAGGAGCGGCAGCGAGCGGCGAGGAAGCGCCGCTACGCGTCGGTTGCCGAGCCGTACTCCTGGCCGTAACCATAGTGAGCGCCATACACGTCGCTGTGATGACGGTGGCGAGCTTGGTTCAACAACAGCCCGATGGGCTTCGCAGCATCCAGCATGCCGAGCGCCGAAAGCACTGCGCGACGCGGCGTCTTGTCGGCACAGATGACGAACAATATCTGTCCGACGTGGCGAGCGATCGCCGGCGCTTCGGAGGTCATCGACAGCGGCGGCGAATCGAACACGACGAGACGCTGCGGATCTGCGGCGGAGATCTCTGCACACAGGTTTTCCATCGCCGCGCTGGCCAAAAGTTCCGCTGAATCCTCGTCCCGCTTGCCGGCCGGCAAGATCGCGAGGTTCGGTACGTTGGTCGGCATGACGTTGGAATCGAAATCGCCGTGCGTCCCGCGCAGCACGCCCATGAGGCCCGGCTCTCGCTCTACACCGAGCAATGCGCTGAGTCGCGGGCTGTGGCAGTCGCCGTCGACGAGCACGACCGTCCAGTCCTGTTCCTTCGCAAGGCTCAGGCACAAATTCAGCGACGTGAAAGTCTTGCCCTCACCCGGCAGCGCCGACACCACTTGCAGCAGATTGCCGCGCGGCACCGGCAGCAAATCGTTCGGCGTCGCATTCTTCAAGAGAGGCCGCTTCACGGCGCGATATTCTTCGCGCAGCCGGCGGTCCTGCGAATCGGGGCTGAGCAGCCCGTGTGCGCGCAAAGCTCCAAAATCGAGCTCGACAGAGCGACCGCCGTACTTGTGCTGCGCGGGCTTCTTCGGGGCATCGAGCACTGTCCCGACGACGGGACGCGCTCGGTTGTCGGCGGCATTACCCGCCGCACGCTGAAGCTTCGCCAACGCTTCTTCGATCCTGCCCACTAGGCCAACCCTATGATCGAACGAATTCCGGGGCCCACTGCCTCCACGAGCAGGGCGGCAACTGCGACGAGCACGAGGCATGCGGCCACGCCGCTGAATGCAACCACGGCGAACGACTCGCGCGTCCGCGGCCCCACATAGCTGATCGAGCCGAACACCGGCAACCCGCACGCGTCATGCAGGTTCCTGCCTGTGCTGAACACGGGGTTCAGTTGCGCCAGCAGCCAACATAGCGCACCGCCCAAGCCGAGAGACGCCACGAACGCGGCGGCGATCAATAGCAACCGGTTCGGCGCTGCCGGCTCGATGTCCGCCAGCGGCGGATCGATGACACGAAACTCCACGCCCTCCGCGCTCTGCGCTCTCTGCGAGAGATCTTGCGTTTCGCGGCTGCGGACCAGGCTCTGGTATTGGTCGTAAACGACGGTGTAGTCACGATTGAGGCGCGCGAGCTCCGCCTCGACCTCGGGAACCTCGTCGATGAGCGACTGAAGCTGTGCGACCTCGGCACGTCGCTCGGTGAGGTTAGCTTGGATCGATGCAATCTCTACGTTCGCTTGGTTACGAGCGATGCGCAGCGATTGATAAACGGGATTCGAGCCTAGGCTCGAGAGCTCTTGGTCAGGGTTCAACACGCCGAGAGCGCGCAGCTGCGTAGCGCGCTGCTCTTCGAGGCGCGTCAACGCCTCTCGCGCCGCGATGACGTCGGGGTGCTTGTCCGTGTATTGCAGCAACAGCGCATCGAGCTGTGCGCGGTAGTCGCGAATCCGCGCGTCAATGCTGTTGGGCTCCGGCGGGTTGCCCACCGCCTCGGCGCCTGCCGGCATGACGGGCGACTCGCTGTTCAGCTGCTCCTCGATCTGATCGCGGCGCGACACGGCGAGACGCAAGTCGCGCTCGATGCCGGTAACGGTATCCCGCGCCAAGCGCAGACGCTCGAAGTAGCCGCCTTGCGTATCCGGCAAGCGGTCGGAATTGCGCCGCTTGAAGTCGGCGAGCTTCTCCTCTGCCTCTTGCAGACGGCGCTCGTAATCGGCGATTCGCTCCTCGAGGAAGCGGCTGGCAGTGTTAGAGCCTTTGACGTTGGCGCCGATCGTGTCCTCGGCCAACTTGTTCAGCAACGTCTCGACGACCCCGATCGCTTTCATGCGATCGGGATTGCGGTAGCTGATGGTGTAGACGGTGTTCGTGCTGTCCCGCGCAGCTATGTTGATCGACGCGCGCAAATCCGCGAGGACTTCCTCGAGCGCAATCGGCGTCAGCGCACCCACGTCGAGGCCGTTCAGGCGCGCGACGTCTTCCAATTGCGGCCGACCGAGCAGGCTTTGCCGCACGTAGCTGAGCTGAGTTGCGACATCGACGGGCAGTATCTGGTTGTTCAGCACCGGGCGTAGCGCCGAAGAGCTATCGACGAAGACGCGCGCATGCGCCTCGAATACGTTGGGGAGCAGAGCGATGACGCCCCACCCTGCGGCGAAAGTGAACCAGGCCAAGCTAAGGCCGTACCAACGAAAGCGCCAGGCGCTGCGCGTCTCTTGCAGTAGTCGATCGAGTAATTCTTGCAGCGGCATCTTGTTCGAGGTGCTCTTCGTGAGACCTGAAGACTCAACAGATCAGAAAACGGCCTCCGGTATCACCAAAACGTCGCCCGGTTGGATGGGCATGTTTTTGTCGATTTGGCCGCGCTTGACGAGATCGTCCAACCGCACGCGTATCTCGCGATTCTCGCCGTTGACGTTTCTGATCAACCGGCTGCGGTTACCGGCAGCGAACTCCGTGAGCCCGCCGACCTCCGACACTAGATCGAGCAAGGTCATCCGATCGCGATACGGAATGGCCCGCGGTTGGACCGCTTGGCCCAAGACGCGCACTTGCGCGCCCGGCGTGCCGACGAAGCCCTGAACGATCACGTTGACCTGCGGCGACCGCACGTACTCGGACAACACCACGCCGATTTCTCGCGCGAGCTGCGTCGGCGTCTTGTTGACGGCGACGATGTCGTCAACGAGCGGCGTCGTGATTCGACCGTCGGGCCGTACGGGGACGGTTACGGACAGATCGGGTTGATTCCAGACGAAGATCTCGAGGGTGTCGCCCGCGCCGATCAAATATTCCGCATTGGCCGGTGAGCTCGAGCCGGCGGGCTGCCCCTGCGCAGGTAGCAAGAAGAGGCCGAGCAGGAGCGCGAGCAGCGCCGAGCAGCGGCGCGTCAGGGTGCGCGCTATTGACATAACCCGCGCCACGCGGGGCTCCGATACGACCGATTGGGGGATCCCACTTCTGCTTTTCTCCCTGGTGCCCATTGTTTTTACCGCGACTCTTGTAGGCCTGGACTAGCCAAACCGACATACTGCCGCGGGTGGTCGTTCGGCGGCAGTTCCCTTGTCACAGTTTCCGCGTCGGGGCTGCCGCGGGGCAGCCGGCGACTATTGAAGCGCTCGGGATAATACCTCAGCCTCGGGACGCAACGAAAACGGCCGCTCGCTGGCCAGCAGCGCTGCCAGCACGCTGCGTGCCTCGTTGTTCCTGGAAACCTTCGAGAGGGCATACGCCAGGTGGTATTGGATGTCGCCCGCCGCGGGTGCCCGCTCTGCGGCTGCTTGGATCTGCATTAGGCCCTCCTGCGGATTGCCGCTCTCGACCAAGAGCCAACCGAGCGTATCGAGGACCGCCGGGTGGTCGGGTGCCAACTCGGCGGCACGGCGCGCCAGCGCGAGCGCGCGAGGTGGGTCCTCCTCCCGCAGCAGCCAGGCAGCGTTGTTCAACGCCACGACGTTGACCGGTGTACCCGACAGCACCCGATCGTACTCTGCGATGGCTTCCGTGCCCCGCCCTTCAGCCAGGAGCAGGTCGGCGAGGACGATCCGTGCCTCGGTCTCTGCGGGGTTCTGGGCCATCCAGCTACGGAGCTTGCGAATTGCTTCGGCGGAATTGTTGCCGGCCCGCAAAACGCCGACCTGACGAGCCAGCAACGGCCAAGTGGGAGCTCGGCTGAACGCTGCCTCGAAAGCGGCGGCGGCATCGCCGAAACGCCCTTGCGCCGCCCGGATCTCGCCCAGCAGCAGCGGCCCTTCGGCCGCGCTTGGAAATTCGCGGTTGAGCCCTTCGGCCACCTCGAGCGCGGCATCGAGCTCATTGCGCCGCACTTTGACCTCGCCGAGCTCGAACCGCGCACGCATCGCGGTGGGCGCGGCAATTACGGCCCTCGTCAACAACGCATCGGCGTTCGCCATGTCGCCGCGCACGAGCGACAGCCGTGCCAACGCGACCAGAGCCGCCGTGTCGTTCGGCGCCACGTCGAGAATCTGCGTCAGCTCCCGCTCGGCTTCCGCGAGCCGCTCGGTGCTTGCAAGGGCGGCCGCGAGCGCAAGCCGCGCCGGCAGGAACCCGGGGTCGAGCCGAATCGCGTCGCGCAACCGTTGCTCGGCGGCGGAGTCATCGCCCGTCGAGCGTGCCAACATGGCCGCCGCCAGGAATGCGCGCGGCTCCTGCGGAAAACGTTCGACGAGCTCGCCGGCGGCCGCTCGTCCGGCCTCAGTATCACCGGCCCTCAGCGTCGCAAATGCGCGCAGAATCTCGGCGTTCAAAGCTTCGCCACCGGTCGATAGCTTGTCGAGCACTGCAATCGCTTCGGCATCGCGCCCGACCGACAGATACATGCGTGCGAGATCGAGCTGAAGCGACTGGTCGTCGGGATCGCGCGCGACCGCCTGCTCGCCGTATTCGACGGCTCGTTGGGCATCGCCGCTGCTCAAGCTGGCCATGCTGCGTAGCATCGCTATGTCGGCGTCGGACTGGTCCTCGGGCACTGCGCGCAATGCCGCGAGCGCGTCGTCGGGGCGCTGTTGCTGCAACCGCAGCCGTGCCAACAGCTTCGTCGCCGACACGTCGCCGGGCACGTCGCCGAGCACATTCAACAAATGTTGCTCGGCCTGATTCAAGTTGCCCGCACCGAAATGGGCCGCACCGAGCATCGTCCGCAGTTGCGTATCCTCGGGGGCCGAGTTGGCCGCGAGCTGCAGGCTCGTGACGGCATCGGCATAGCGCCCCTGCCGATACGCGACCGCGCCCGTCGCATAGGCGGCGGCCGACGGGCTCGGGGCCAGCGACGACAAACGCACGGCCGCCTGCTGCGCGGCGTCGAGCTCGCCCTGCGTCATCAACACCTGCACGAGAGCGAACTGCGCCCTGACGCCGCGGCTCAAAGCCCCGGCGTCGCCGTAGAGCTCCGCAGCCTGACGCAGATCCTGCGCTGCGGCCGCAGATTGCCGGCTGCGGATGTTGTGGTCGGCACGCGCCATCAACGCTTCGCCTCGTTCGTACCAGCCGGCGTCGGCAGCCACGGCCCGATCGAGCAAAGCCGCGGCATCGGCTTCGCGCCGGTCGAGCTCCGCAAGTTGCGCCTCGACGACCGCCGCTCGGACAGGGGCGCCGCCCGCCGCTATGGCACGGGCGAGCGCGTTCGCCGCATCGTCTGAACCGCCGCTACGAAGGAGCGCTTGAGCGCGAAGCACCCAGTACTCTGCGTCGCGCTGCGCGTCACCGACCTGGTCGAGTGCAGCGAGCGCGGGGCCGCTTTGCCCTTGCTGCAGCAATGCGTCCGCAAGACCGTTGGCGGCGGCGGGCTCCGTTGCGTTGAGGGCGATGGCCCGCTCGAAAGAGCTTTGAGCCTGCCGCAAATCGCCGATCCCGAGCGCAATCGAGCCGCGCATCAGGTGCAGCTCGGGGTCCATCGGGCTCGCTTGCAAGCCGCGTGTCACGCGTATCGTGGCTGCTCCGAGATCGCCGGCTTCGAAGCTCGCGCGCGCAGCCGCCAGCTCCGCGGCCGGGTCGGTGCTGCAACCGGCAAGCGTCACGAACGCCGAGAGCGCAATCGCGAGGGCACGGCCGCGCGTGCCGAGCGCAACGCGCGACGCTGCAGAATCCTTTGTTGTAATCGCAAAGCGGTGTCGCATTCGCACGTCCGGTGACGGAACGGATACGTTCGATGATAGCAGCGCCGACCTCGTTCGCACCGCGGTCCGTCACACTGCGAACCAAAACTGCTCACGAGACTCGCTTCGTTGACGGTATTGGGGGGTGGTCGCTACACTTCGGCCGCACTTTTCCCACGGGGTCAACGCTCGATTGCGCATCGCTTCGCCACGGCAGCGCTCGCTTTCATCCCACTCCATCGCGCGCGACGTTTGGTTTGACCTAACCATGACGCTTGCATCCGTTCACTTCGTTCGGACACACGCCGCGGCTGCGTGCGTCGATCTCAGCGAGGTCGCACTTTGAACTGGCGTTTGAAGGGAGTGATCCAGAAGGTTCTGGATAATTTACCCGCGGGCCAACAGCTCAATACGCTGCTGCAGCAACGCGGCGGCGAAAGCGCTCGCCGCGCCGAGATGGATTCCAAGATCGTCGACGATTGGCTCATCCACGTCGATTACCTTCGCGACCTCGGCTGCCCGCTCGCCGACCGCGTTTATCTCGAAATCGGCACCGGCTGGTATCCGATGCTACCGACGTGCCTGTCGCTCGTCGGCGCCGCGCGCTGCATGACCTTCGACCTCGTCAAGCTGCTCGACTTCGGCTTGACGCAGAAGATGACCGGCAGAATCGAGAAGCACCTCGGCGTCATCGCGCAACGCACCGGGATCGCGGAGAGCGCGCTTCGCGAGCGGCTCGCCGCGGTCAGCGACGCGCCTACGATCGACGAGTTCCTGCGACGCGCGCGCATCGACTACCACGCGCCCGCCGACGCGAGCGCGACCGGCTTGGCCGCGCAGAGCGTCGACATCGTCTTTTCCAATAGCGTGCTGGAGCACGTGACGGTCAAGGCGCTCGGCGAGCTGATGCGCGAGACACGACGCGTCTTGAAGCCGGGCGGCCTCGCGATTCACAGCGTCAATTGCGGCGACCATTACGCCTACTTCGATCGCAGCATCACGCAGATCAATTATCTGCGGTACACGAGCGCGCAATGGCGCCGTTGGAACAACGACCTTCAGTACCAGAACCGTTTGCGCGCGGACGACTTCATCGCGAGCGCCAAGGAAGCGGGCCTCGTCGTCATTTTGAACGAGCAGCGGCCGCGGCAGGAGCTGCTGGCGACGATCGGCTCGACGCCGATCGCGCCGGAGTTCCGCCACTATTCGCCGGAACAGCTCTGCACGACGTCGGTCACGTTCGCCGCTACGATACCGTCCTAGCGCCGAACGTCCGCTGCAGGCCTTCCTTCACGCCGATGCGCGGCTGCCAACCGAGCACCGTGTTCGCCGCCGAGACGTCGAAGTTCGTCAACGGCCGTAACGACCGAACGCGGTAGCGCGACAACGGCACGTCGCGCCGCAGCATCTTGCCCAGGAGCTCGACGCCCCACGCCATCGTCATCATGACGGAGACCGGCACGCGGCCCATTTTCACGATACCTCGCAAGCGTTCGCGGCTCGCCGCGAGATACTCGTTCTGCGAGACGTAGGTCGTATCGACGACGTTGAACATCTTGCCGACGGCCTCCGGCCGATTGCCGGCGCTCACGAGCGCATCGACGACGTCGTCGACGTACACGAGCGGGAGCGGCAACGAGCCGTCGCCGACGAGCAGCCACCGGCCCGCAATGGCCACGACGCCGTTAGGCGAGACCCGCTCCGCACCCGGGCCGAAAATCTGCCCAGGGCGCACGACGACGGCGCGCAACCCGCGACTCGCGATGGCGTCGAGCACTGCACGCTCCGCATCGAGCTTGGTTTGCGTGTAGATGCCGCGCGATTTCGGTTGCGGCTCGTAAGGCGCATCTTCGCGCAACACGAGGTCCTTCGGACGTCCCGCGTGATCGACGACGCTGAGCGAGCTCACGTAGACGAGCCGCTCCGTGGCGTGTCGCAAGCACGCTTCGACGACGTTGCGGACACCCTCCGTGGTGCCTGCGCGAAACGATTCGGCGCCGCCTTTCATCGCAGCACCGACCGCGTACACAGTACGCGCCCCAGCAACCGCGTGCGAGACGATGTCGGGGTCGCCGAGATCGCCGATAACGACTTGCACGCCGGGCAGTTGCTCGAGCCACGCCGTCTTGCGGCGCACGAAAACACGGACCGACTGCCCGTCCGCGCACAAACGCTTGACCAGGGCGCTGCCGAGAAAGCCCGTCGCACCGGTGACCAGCGCATCGACAGGAGCAAGTTCTGCGTAACGAGCGCGGAACGTCTCCTCGGCCTCCGCGTCTGCGCGCGCACAGACATCCTGCATGAGCGCGACCATGCGACGGCCTTCGTCGGCGCTCACGGCCGGCGGCCGCCCGTCGAGCACGGCTTCCGCAAAGTCGGTCGCGCCGGCGTAAATGCCGGGTGACGGCGGCATCAGCTTCAGCGCGAAACGCGACACGCTGGCGATCACGCCGAAGAAACGCCCCACAGCACCACCGAGCGCATTCAACACCATGCCGACGAATTTCGGGCCGGGCCGCAAGCGGCTCACCGTTACGGTCTGCAAGAACCGGTCGACTTCGATCGTGCCGGCCGTGCCTTGGATGATGAGGCGGCTCTGCATCGGGCGGGCAACCCATGACAGATGCAGACGGCCGACCCCTTTCTCGCATAGCGCGATCGCATGCCAGTCGTCGAACAGGAAGTACGGGTGACCCAGCAGGCTTCGATAAGCGATGTCGACGGTCGTGATCGGGCCTAGGAAGGCTTCGAGTAGATAGAGGCCGTGAACGCCGATGTCCTGGAACGGGTACGAGCCTTTCCGATACGGGCCGGTACGCGGACCTCCGGAATACGGCGCGTAATCGGAGCCACGGATGAAGTCGACGGCAATCAGATCGCCGCAAACACCTTCTTTGACCTTCTGCAGCGCCTTGACGACGCTCGGATCGAGCCGATCAGAGTGATTGACGGACAGCAGGAGCCCTCGCTCCTTGGCCTTTGCGATCATCCGGTCGCAATCCTCGACGGTCTCGGCCATGGGCTTCTCGACGAAAACGTGGCAGCCGAGCTCGAGAGCTTCGAGCGTCAGCGCGCAATGCGTCGACGGCGGCGTCAAGACGTACACGGCGTCCGGCGCGCTCGACGCGATCTCGGCGAGCGTCGACCCCGCGCGAGGGATATTGAAGCGCGCGGCCATCGCTTGCGCCGCCTGCAAGTTCACGTCGGCGATCGCAACGATCTCGACACGCTCGATCTTGCGCAGCGCGTTGATATGGTGCTGGCTGACATAGCCTGCTCCGACGATCGCAACGCGACACGATCCCTTGCCACCCGAAGCCATCTTCATCCTCCGAATCTTCGATTAATTGCCGCGAGCTGCGGGTTGCGCTACGCGCTGCGGGCAGCCGCCGTGGGCGCGAACGTCGGCGCGGGCACGACCAAATCCCGATAGTCGTATGGGTTACCCGTGCAGCCCATCTCCGCCGCTTTGATCATGTTGTACATCTCGCGCGAGCTCACGTAGTGCAACGCGTAGCGTTTGCCGTCGTTGTAGCGAGTCTCGAGATCGCGAAACAACTCGTCGGCCTGGGGCCCGAGCAGAACGTCCATGTTGGGTTCTTGTAGCCCGTGCGTATGGACCTTCACGAAGATCCATTCCGGTCTGCCCTCGACGTGGATTCCGGTTTCCACCCAGAGGTCCGTTCGATCGGGGCGCGGCGGACTCGTCTTAGAAACGTCGCCGTTCTCGATACGCGGTAATACTCCGAACTTGCGCCAGCGCCAGTTCAGGCCGAGTGGGCCCTGCACGATCATCAAGTGCCCTTCCGGCTTACCGCCGACTCGCACCGGCGTGCCGGTGTCGTGCGACTTGCCGCTCCGGGGATCGTCGGTCGCGTAGTAGATCGAGTTGACGGTGCTCGTTTGCGTGACTTCGGGAGCGCTCGGCAACGTGTAGTCGGCGTAGCAGCCTTCCTCGGCCAACACCGTGAGCTCGTCGTCGACGCCGCATTGGCGACCGTCCGGCCTCGAATTGTCGAGTGCCCAGTTGCCGTGAATGAAGCCCCACGCGGCGCGGCGCGTGCCCGGTAGAACGGGAAGCGCGCCGAACTCCTCGACGAGCGTCTTCGTGAACCCGCGCAACTTGGCGCGCAGGCCGTCCGCGGTGTCGTTGTCGTGGTGCAAGTGCACCTCGATCTCACCATAGCCTTCGCGGCAGAGCTCGACGAGGTCGCGGATGTGCTCCGGGCGGTACTCTTCCTCGGGGAAAAAATACGTGTGCCGCGGTGGCCGGCCGTCGGCATCGACATGGCCATGGCAAACCTTGCGGTGCTCGCGGCACCAGCGCGTCATTCTGGCGCGCTCGAGCTCATAGTCTGCCTTGCGCCACCGCGGCTCGAAGTGGTCGACGAAACAGAAGATCACGTGCTGCAGGCCGTCAGGCTGCGCCTTTCCGCGGACCGCACGACGCAGGTACGCGGGCAGCCAGATGTGCATGTTCTTGCGGCGCAGGTAGGACCAAGACGCGGCGCCGGCCACCAGAATGAAGAGCAGACCCGCAACAACGATCGTACCTATTCCGGTCATAGTCGAGCTTCAGGGGACGTCGGTGCGTTGCTGGTTCTGGCTGTGGTCTTCGGTCCGTCGCGCGGTTCGGTGACGTGACCTAACGCACACTGTAACGGACGCGACGCGACGAGTCGGCGGAGGCCGTCACACTAGAACCTTAACCAGCAGCCAAATCGCGATAATGCTGACGAGCGACAGCCCGAACATCCACGGCAAGTGCATGCCGCGACCGACGTAGTCCGGATAGCTGAGACGAGCCTCGCGCGCGCCGAGGAAACGGCCGAGGATCAAGCCGCAATTCATAAACAGCATGGCTTTGTAGGCTTGGCTCAAGAAGAACGCGCCGCACGAGAACCCTAGGGCGGAGAGCAGCAGATAGAACGCCGCCTGCTGCTCCAACGTGGGCCCAGCGGGCGCAGCCGCGGCCTTGACCGTGCCGGGCTCGCCCTTGTCCAGCAACGATTCGCCGAGGTGGCGAACCGTCCCCTGGCGCTCGATCGGAGCTACGGCGGGGGCCATGGCGCGGCGACGCAAGCCCGCT
>JACZCZ010011411.1_pt1 | contig 26339 bp, 22 predicted proteins | sample 8641811 | NCBI WGS metagenome assembly JACZCZ01 (sample SAMN15324610, study PRJNA640507) | soil metagenome | isolation source: intercropping peanut in the first line | place: China: Luxin town, Laibin City, Guangxi Province | collected 2019-07-25 | depth 10cm m | reverse complement strand
GGCGGCTATTCCTTCTATAAGGACGCGCGCCTAAGGCGGCTGACCCGCTACCGTTACAACAACGCTCCGTTGGATGTTGGTGGTCGCTACATCTATTTGCGGGATAACGCCAATAGTGAATTCTGGTCGCCGTCGTGGCAGCCGACCAAGCACGACCTGCAAGATTACTTTTGCCGGCACGGCATGGGCTACACCGTCATTGGATCGAGCTACTCCAGCATTCGCGCTCAAACGCGCTACTTCGTCCCGCTGGGCGAAGATCTGGAGATCTGGCAGCTCACAGTAACCAACGAACGCCAGACACCGACTGAGCTTTCGATCTTCTCCGCGGTCGAGTTCTGTCTGTGGGATGCCAACGACGACGCTACCAACTTCCAGCGCAATTACTCCATCGGTGAAGTCGAAGTCGAAGACGGTGTCGTCTATCACAAGTCCGAGTACCGCGAACGCCGCAATCACTTTGCCTACTTCGCCAGCTCGGAAACTCCCGCGGCCATTGATACCGAGCGAGACGCGTTCTTGGGTGCGTACCGCGGCTGGGACGACCCGCAGGCCGTTGCCAATGGCAAACTGACCGGCTCGATCGCCAGTGGCTGGCAGCCGATGGGCGCACTGCAATTGCCCGTGAAGCTGGCGCCGGGCGAGAGCAAAGAATTCATATTCGTTTTGGGCTATGCCGAGAATCCGGCTGATCAGAAGTTTGATCCGCCTACTTCGCAGCGCATTAACAAGCGCACGGTGCTGCCTAAGATCAAAAAGTACTTGATGAAGGCCGAAGCCGACCGCGCCTTCGATACCCTTTCTAAGGATTGGGACAAGAAGCTGGGTGTGCTCAACGTGCAGACGCCGAACGAACATGTCAATCGCATGGTCAACACCTGGAACGCCTACCAGTGCATGGTGACTTTCAACATGTCGCGCTCGGCTTCGATGTTCGAATCCGGCATCGGCCGCGGCATGGGCTTTCGCGACTCGAACCAGGATCTGCTCGGCTTCGTGCAGATGGTGCCAGAGCGCGCCCGCGAGCGCATCCTTGACTTGGCTGCGACCCAGCTGCCCAACGGCGGGGCGTATCACCAGTACCAGCCGCTTACCAAGCGCGGCAACAACGACATCGGCTCCAATTTCAACGACGACCCGCATTGGCTGGTGCTCGGCGTCTCAGGCTATCTGCGTGAGACCGGCGATTGGAGCATCCTCAGCGAGATGGTCGTCTATGACAACCAGCCCGGCACCGAGACATCCCTGTACGAGCACCTGCAGCGCTGCATCCAGTACACGTTGGATCAGCTTGGCCCACATGGCTTGCCGCTCATCGGGCGCGCCGACTGGAACGACTGCCTCAACTTGAATGCCTTCTCCGATAGCCCGGGTCAAAGCTTCCAGACCACTGTGAACAAAGACGGCAAGGTTGCCGAGAGCATCTTCATCGCCGGCTTATTCGTGGCCTCGGCACGCGAGATGGCTGCCATCACGGCGCGATTCGCCGCTGGCGCCAAAGGCAACGGTCACAAGCCACATCCGGCAAGCTTTTACGAAAAGCTCGCCAATGAGATGACCACCACCATCGAGCAGCATGGCTGGGATGGCGAATGGTTCCTACGCGCCTATGACAACTTCGGCAACAAGGTCGGCTCCAGCGAGTGCGAAGAAGGCCAGATCTTTATTGAACCGCAGGGCATGTGTGTACTCGCTGGCGTCGGGCTTGAAGACGGCCGCGCCAAACAGGCTCTCACTTCTGTGCGCAATCGGCTCGCTACGGACCATGGCATTGTGTTGGTGCAGCCCGCTTACACGCGCTACTACCTGCATCTCGGTGAGATCACCTCATATCCGCCCGGCTACAAAGAGAACGCCGGCATCTTTAGCCACAACAATCCCTGGGTGATGATCGCCGAGACTCGCGTCGGCAATGGCGATGCTGCGCTGGACTATTACCTGCGCATCAATCCATCTGTGCGCGAGCCGCTGGCTGCTGTGCATCGCTGCGAACCTTACGTGTACGCGCAAATGATCGCTGGGCGAGATGCCCCGCGCACAGGCGAAGCCAAGAACTCCTGGCTCACCGGCAGCGCCTCGTGGAATTACGTGGCCATCACCCAGCACATCCTCGGCATCCGGCCCGCGCTGGATGGCTTGGAGATCAATCCTTGCCTGCCTAGTGACTGGCAGAGCTTTAGCGCCGTGCGCAAGTTCCGTGGCGCTACGTACGAGATCAGCATCGAGCGCCAGGGTTCAGGCAACTCTGTTTCGGTAACGATGGATGGCAAAGCCGTCCAAGGCAGCCTGCTGCCATTAGCGCAAGCTGGCGCGACTGCCACTGTGCATGTCGTTGTAAAGTAGCCCTCATGCCAAAATTTCACGGTCATCCGGCCGCCAGCTTGCGGTCCGAGCATTTGCGCGTCGACTACCTGATGCAGGCTGGCCCGCGCATTGTTGGCCTCTACTTGGCTGGCAGCGAAGAAAATCTGGTGGGTGAATCCCCCTCCGTTGAGTTACCAACCGAACATGGACTGCACCAGCTCTTCGGTGGCCATCGCATTTGGGCCGCGCCCGAGGTCCCGGGTTGGAGCTACGTGCCAGATAGCGACGGCGCTGTAGTCGCGCAGCAAGGCAATGGAGTGACGATGACTTGGGAGCCGCAAGGTCCCGGGTTTGCGGTGGAGCTACAACTGCGATTAGCTGAAAACAAAGCCAGTTTGGACTTGGTGCAAACACTCACCAACAGGCACGAGAGCTATCAGCGGCTGGCGCCATGGGGCATCACCATCCTGGCGCACGGCGGCGTGGCCTATTTGCCAAAAGCGCCAGGGGCCAGTGAAGTGCGCTGGCCCTACACGCTGGCCGATGATCCGCGCATTAAGGCGCAGCCGGCGCTTGTTGAGATCGCGGGCGAATCCGGGCCGATGGCCAAGATCGGCGCGTTCTCTCCCGCTGGCGTATGCGCGTATATGCGAGATGGCGTCTTGCTGCTCAAGCGCTTTGAGGTGCAGACTGGCGAGCATCCCGACAATGGCTGCAATGTCGAAGTGTATTGCGATGGTAACTATCTCGAGCTCGAGACCCTTGGCCCATTGAGCGACGTGCCACCCGGTGGCAGTGTGAGCTTGCGCGAATCCTGGGAGTTGTTCGCTGGCAATGCTGCCGAACAACGACTGGCGAAGCTGCTCGCCAGTGGCAACTAGCTCGCGTTTCGCCGTGCTCAGTTATCCTAGTCGTCCATGACCACTGAAGCTGCAAGTTTGCGCACCATCACCGACGGAGAAAAGACGCGTCTCTCGACGATCTATTTCTTCACCTATTTCGCATCCTCGTCGCTGGTGCCTTACATCGCGCTGTATTACTCGTCGGTGCTTGGTTTTAGCGGCGCGCAGATCGGCACACTGCTGGCCATCTCCCCGCTGATCAGCTTGGCCGCCACGCCATTCTGGACTGGGTTGGCGGATGCCCGGCGCATCCATCTGCGCGTGCTGCTAACTGGTATTGGCGCCCTGGCCGGCATTTACGCGCTATTTCCTTTCCTCACATCTTTCGCCGCATTCTTTATCTTTGCTATCGTGCTGGCCGTGCTTGCCTCGCCCGTGTCGACGCTGCAAGACAGCGCGGCCATGCACATGCTTGGCACCGCTCGCGATAAATACGGACGCGTGCGCATTTGGGGCACGGTGGGGTGGGGGTTAGGCGCGCCCTTGTTCGGCATGGTCCTCGATTCACTGGGTCTCGTGTGGATGTTCTGGATCTACGGCCTGCTGATGCTGATCAATCTGACTCTGTCACGTAGGCTGGAGTTCGACCAAGATGTGCGTAACCTCAACTTCATGTTTGGCGTGCGCGACCTGCTGCGCAATCCGCGCTGGTTGCTGTTCTTCGGCGTCTCGTTCATCGCTTTCGTTGGCATCGCCGCGAATGGAGGCTACATGGCGTTACTGATTGAGCAGCTCAGCGGCAACAGCCCCGCGTTGTTCGGCTTTGTCATGCCCGCCTCGGGGATCGTCGGAGTCAACTTGCTGGCTTCCACGATCTTCGAGGCGCCTGTGATGTTCTTTTCATCGACGCTGATGCGCAAGTTCGACACGCGCGGCATGCTGCTTCTCAGCCTGGGGGGTATCGCTCTTCGTAACGTTCTCTATTTCTTTGCCGCCACGCCGGACCATGTGCTTGTGTTGCAGGTCCTACACGGCTTAACTTTCGCAACCCTTTGGGTAGCCGGGGTCAACTTCGTGGCACAGAATGCGCCCAAAGGTTTGGGGGCGACGGCGCAGGGGTTGTTCAACACGGTCACCTTTGGCCTTGGCCTCGGTTCAGGAAACTTCATCGGTGGACTGCTGCTCGACTGGATCGGCGTCGGGCCGATGTTTGCGGTCACGGGTGGGCTTGTTTTCGCCGGGCTCATCGTCGTTTGGCTTCTCGATCGCAAATTTAAGATCTTTTCCTAGCAATTCCTTTACAACCCTCGCGCGGCGAGGTAAAATCCTCCTGTTGTGAAATAGGTAACAAATATAAAGTTTGGAGTTTGCAATGTCTGAAAGTCCCGCCACAAATGAACTCAATCGAAAAGATAAGGTGACCGGCAAGGTGGTCAAGGCCACTCTGGCTGGCGCTGTGGTGGACCTTGGCTCCGGACGCGTTGGCGTGATCCCCATCTCTCAACTGCGCAAGGAACCCGTGCGCAAGGTGGAGGAAGTCGTGAAAGAGGGCGACCAGGTGGAAGCCTGGGTGCGCCGTGCCGACCCTGGTCACATCGAATTGACCCTGATCCAGCCATTGGCTCTCGAATGGCGCGACCTTAAGGCCGATGCCGTGGTCAAGGGTAAAGTGACCAAGATCGAGAAATTTGGAGCCTTCGTCGAGATCGGCGCTGAACGCCCCGGTTTGCTGCACGTCAGCGAGATGTCGCACGACTATGTGCGCCGCCCTGAAGATGTCGTCGCTGTTGGACAAGAGGTCGAGGTCAAGATCCTCGAGGTCAATCGCCGCAAGAAGCAGATCAAATTGAGCATTAAAGCATTGCTAGCCCCAGAGCCCGTTGCAGAGCCCGAGCCTGAGGAAGAACCCCAGAAGCCGGCCCGTACCGCCATGGAGATCGCTCTGCGCCGCGCCATGGGCGAGGATGACGAAGACTACGTAGAGACCAGCGACCGCCCGCGTGCCAATCGCCGCAAGCCTGAGAATATCGACGACCTGCTGGCTAAGACCCTGCAGAATCGTCCGAAGTAGCCAGCAGCAACAGGCTGGCGGCGTCGGCCGCCAGCGTTGGCTGGCCCAGCTTCTTCCATAATTTAGCAGCGCTCTTTAGAAAATCGGTGGCCTCCGCCGATTTTTTGTTTGCTAGATGAATGCGACCGAGGCTGGTCTCAAAGAAGGCCCGATCGATAGGCGTATCCTCTGATAGCTTTTCTGTGGCTCGCTTTAGAGAAGCTTCTGCCTTAGGCAGGTCTTGCATTCTGTAAAATGCAAATGAACGAAGCAACTCTATTTGAGCGTGTTCAGACTCGTACTGGCTTGTCTGAGGGAGTACTTGAGAAGCTAGGCGTAGTTGCTGCAACGCCGGCCTCAGTTTTTTGAGAGAAATTTGCGCCAGGGCGCGATTCATGTGAACTTGGCTAATCGCATGCGCGGTTAGTAATGCACGCTTTTTTAGTATTGAAGCAAATTTCCTGTTTGCCGCAAAATACTGCTTTTCAAGAGTATTAATAGCCGCGAGTACATATATCAGTCGCAGCTTGTTCGCCTCAGAACTATTAGCAAACTGGCTGGCAATAAAAGAGCGCGCCGCACGCCCGTCCTTCTGTTGATACTTAGCCATTGCGATTCCAATGTGGCCTTTGAAAATTAATTCTTTTGATACGGAAAGCTCGATGGAGGCCTGAAAGCACTCCTCTGCCTTGAACGGCTTTCCAGCTCTTAGCCAAAGGCTTCCATTTTGGAAGAATAAATTCGCACGTTTCTCCGGATCTGTTTCAATCTTGGCGGCGACTTTGTAGATATCTAACCACTGATCTAAGTGATGTAGTTGATGTAGGCCTGGAAAGAGTGACCTGATCAACTGAATGGATAGGTTCGAATGCTTTCCTGAAAGACCCTTTCTGATCGCGTGGATTAAAGCCTCCGCCTCATTGGCGACAGTTGCCTTCGGGCCGAAGGTGCTCACTTTGGCTTGCCAGTAGTGGAGCAAAGCGCGCTCTTGCTTGTCTCCGGTTTTGCGCATGTTGGCTTGCTTTAAGTCGATGAAAGATCGGGTTAGTCGATGCGTTCCGTATTTCTGCACCCCGCTAACGGTGCGCAGCTCTATCAAGGAGAATCGGCTTAGGGACAAGACTGCATCATTTGCCTGGCGTTTATTAAGTTCAGAGACTGTCCGCAGTTGGTCTAGTGTTGCCCCTGTTTCAATAAAACTTAGAGTCGAGAGAAGTAAAGCTTGGCTATTTCGATCTAACTGTCTCCATATAGAGGAGTAGATCCCCTCGAATAAAAATTCCGTTTTGGCAGAGAAGCCTTGTGTCAATGAGGAGAGCACATTTGGCTTTGCAAGCTCTCTCAGCAGTCCGACAGCAAGCTTTATTGCGAGCGGGTTTCCACCGGTTGCATCATAGAGTTGAGTTTTTGTTTGTTTAGTTAGCTTTTCACGAATGCCTAGCAATTTTGCCTGCTGGTCTGCTACTGAAATTGCGTGTGACCGGGTTAGCTCTTTGACGCGGATTGCGTAAACCGGTGCTAACTCGGTCGGCATTGATCTGCCGGTGAGTAGGAACCGAGATATCCCTGAAAGTGTGTCCAAGGTATGCAGCCACTCCAGGTCCGAAAGTTGCTCAGAAAGCGAATCCAAGACGATCAGGTACCGCCTGCTATTCAATTTTCTTTTCAAACTCGTCTTGCTTTGATAAGTCGGCTCAAGTGATGTCGATAGGCCTTCGCTTAACTTCTCAAGCAACTGAGCACCCTTGTCGCCTTGATTCGCATCGACCCATATAAGGTCGTCAATTGCGTCTTGGCCTGCTAGCAAGTCTGCCACCGAGTTTGCAATGGCCGTTTTGCCTACACCCCCAAGTCCGACCAGCTCTACGATGCGAGGTCCCTTTTGAGTTTTAAGAAGCTCACACACCTTACTGACTAGTGGCTTTCTGCCTACGAGTGTTGCATAACTAGCCGGCGGCAGCTTGGCAAGTATTCGCTCCCGTTTCTCTGCTAGGACGCTGGTCTCGCGCTCGCTCAAGAGGGCGGTCAGATTCTGGATAGCAAATCTCTGCAGCCGGTTGACATGATCGATGCTGATGCCCCGTTTTGCCGCTATTCGGTTAATTCTTTCTTTTTCGGAGAACCGTTGCATCAGCAATTCCGCATGCATTGGCTCGGCTTGGCCTAGTTCAGCAATTAGTCCCTCCAGTTTGTAATAGCCAGCCTTTCGCCTCTGGGACCTTGAGGCCTCGGAAGGGATTGATTGCCGAAAAACTTCCAAGTTGAACAGGCCGATCTCCGTCTCGGATGCCTGGCTCCATGTTCGCAGCGCCTGATGCACTAAACCCCTAAGGGTTTTGATGTCCCTCATTTAACCCAAGTGAATTCTAAGGCGTAATGCTGGGCTTTCGCTTGGTAGAATTGCTCAATTAGGCTCATTGGAGCCGGGAGTAGCCATGCCACGTGGTACTGAATGGATCATCATTCTAATAATTGTTGTGCTGGTCTTTGGGGTGGGGCGCCTGGGTAAATTGGGCGAGGACCTGGGCCAGGGAATCCGCGCGTTCCGCAAAGGGTTATCTGGCGACGAGCAGCCTGAAGATAAAGAGAAAAAATCCTAGCCGCCGTTGATTTGTAATTCGATTTCGAGTACATTTACTCGGTAACTCAACAATCCTTTAGGAGGAAGAATGAAGAAACTTCGTTTCATTTTCTTGGCTTTAGTCATTAGCAGCCTTGTGCTGTCTGCTTGTGGCGCAGCCGCTCCCACCGACGCCGGTGGCGAGGAACCTGCTGGCGGCGATACTGGCCGCGGCGGCGAATGTCTCGGTAGCGCAGATACCGCCCTTGTGGACCTGGACTGTCGCGAAGTGACCATCGCCATTGAAAATGCTTATCTGCCCTTCAACTACATCGACGAAGTCACTGGCGAAGCCGGCGGCTGGGATTACGATGCATGGGAAGAGATCTGCACCCGCCTGCACTGCACCCCCGTCTTCGTTGAAGCCGGCTGGGAAGGCATGATCCAGGCTGTGGCCGATGGTCAGTTCGACGCTGCGGCGGATGGCATTACCATCACCGCTGAGCGCGACGAGATCGTCGACTTCTCGGTCGGCTATGTAGCCATCGAGCAACGCCTGCTCGTCCGCATTGACGAGACCCGCATCGAGAGCATCGACGATATCGTCGCCGATGAGAGCCTCGTGCTCGGCACGCAGACCGGCACCACCAACTACGAAACCGCCCTGCAGTACCTGCCCGAAGCCCGCATCCAAGCTTTCGAGCAGTTCCCCTTCGCGGTGCAGGCCTTGGTGGCTGGTGACATCGACGCTGTGATCATCGATGAGACGGCCGGCCAGGGTTACCTGGGCGCCAACTCCGAGGATCTGAAGTTGGTCGGCCCCTCGCTCTCCAGCGACGAGCTCGGCTTCATCTTCCCGTCCGGCAGCGACTTGGTTGCCGCTGTCAACCAGGCCCTTGAGTCCATGATGGCTGACGGCAAGCTCAACGAGCTCAACGCCATCTACTTTGGACCCAACTTCAACTGCGATTACACCGACACTGGCATCACCTGTGGCGGATAGTCGCAACTAATTCAAAAACGTAGTACAAATGCGGTGCAGAACATCGTTCTGCACCGCATTTCTTTCTATACTCAAGGTAAGCAAGTGACCCCCGACCCGATTACAGAAGCGCGCGTGGAAGACCAAGCAGCCCTAGCGCCGAGACGGCAGACCGTCACGGGCAGGCTGTCAGGATTCCCGTGGTGGTTCATTGCCATCATCGGTGTGCTGGGTTGGGCTTTCTATTTTGTCCTGACCAACGCGACCTATCGCCAAGCCTTTGACTTCATTTTGCAAGGCATTAGCATCACCATTGAGACTACGATCTATGCCTACAGCCTAGCGCTGGTCATCGGCATGATCATGGGTCTCGGCCGCGTCTCACGCAACGTCATCTTCCAGAATATCGCCCGCTTCTATGTTGAAGTCGTGCGCGGCATTCCCATTCTCGTGCTGATCTTTTACGTCGCGCTGGTTGCCGTCGCAGATTTTGCGGACTTGGTCGGTATGGATGGACGCAGCGTTTCGATGCAGTCCCGTGCCATCATCGCGCTCGCGATCATCTACGGCGCGTATCTGGCAGAGATATTCCGCGCCGGCATCCAATCCATCGGCCGCGGGCAGATGGAAGCCGCTCGTTCACTTGGCATGAGCTACGCACAGTCGATGCGCTATATCATTCTGCCGCAAGCCATCCGCAATGTGCTACCCGCCCTGGGCAACGACTTCGTCTCCATGCTGAAAGATTCTTCGCTCGTGTCTGTACTGGCCGTGCGTGATATTACCCAAGTGGCACGCCTGCACGCCGGTTCTACCTTCCGCTACCGTGAAGCCTACACGATCCTGGCCGTCCTTTACCTCACAATGACCTTGGTGCTGTCGGGCCTGGTCCAGTGGCTGGAAAGGAGACTGCATGCCGACCGAAACTAAGCCAACCGGCGCCGATCCCATTATTCGAGTGGTTGATCTGCACAAGCATTTTGGCAAAGTCCAAGCCTTGCGCGGAGTCAATCTCACGGTCGAACGCGGCAGCGTGGTCGTAATTGTTGGTCCCAGCGGCTCCGGCAAATCGACGCTATTGCGCTGCATCAATCACCTCGAAGTCGAAACCGCTGGCGAAGTCTGGGTTGATGGGCAGCGACTCAACGAAAAGAACAAGAACATCAACGCCATTCGGGCTGAGATCGGAACGGTGTTCCAGCTATTCAACCTCTTCCCGCATCTAACTGTGCTCGAGAACATCATGCTGGCCCAGCGAGTCGTGCGCGGCCGCAGCAAAGCGGAGGCCGAAGCCATCGCCATGCGCCAACTCGAGCGTGTTGATATCGTCGAAAAGGCGCACGTTCATCCGGCCAAGCTTTCCGGCGGCCAGCAGCAACGGGTTGCAATTGCTCGCGCTCTGGCGATGAACCCCAAGATCATGCTTTTCGACGAGCCGACCAGCGCTCTGGATCCCGAAATGATCAAGGAAGTGCTGGACGTTATGCTGTCTTTGGCCAAAGAAGGTATGACCATGGTTTGCGTCACCCACGAAATGGGCTTTGCCCGGGCGGCAGCCGATTCCGTGGTCTTTATGGATGAAGGCCTGATCGTGGAAAAAGGCACTCCAGAGCAGTTGTTCAATCAACCTAAGGAAGAACGGACCAAGCTCTTCCTTTCCCAGATCCTCAAACATTAATAGCGAAAGCGCGGTTAGCTTATTGACCGCCAAATTAGCTAGTCTTATAATGGACAGTCATATAGATTTCACCTGCGTTGTCCTTATTTAAGGAGGTGAGGTTCCCGTTACTAAAGGCTTCACCCGATCAAAAAATTTTGGATGGAGAAGTATAGGAGAATCGTTTATGTATAAGACCAAACTGAGCACCCTGTTTGCTCTCGTGGTCGCCCTCGGCCTGATCTTGGCCGCGTGCGCCCCCGCAGCGCCCCAGGTGGCTGCCCCGGACCGCGGCGAGTTTTCCGCCCTGGCCGAGTTCGAAGGCATCAGCCTCGACGCTGGCAGCTGCGACTACGGCGGCAAGATCCTTTCGATTACCGCTGTCGATGAACTGACCGTTCAGTTCAACCTCTGCTCCCCGGATCCGGCCTTCCTGGCCAAGATCGCCTTCACTCCCTTCGGCATTCAGCCTGAGGAGTACATCGCCTTCACCGGCGGTAGTGGCGACATCCTCGGCGCTCCCGTCGGCACCGGCCCTTACATGCTGACCGAATGGGCTCGCGGCGAGCAGATCGTTTACACCGCTTACGATGGCTACTGGGGCGAGAAGGCTCACGCCGGCACCGCCACCCTGCGTTGGTTGACTGAAGGCGCCGCTCGCTTGCAGGAACTGCAGGCTGGCACCGCTGACTACGTCACCAACATCAGCCCCGCTGATATCGCTACCGTCGAAGGTGACTCCAACCTGCAGCTCATCTCGCAGGACAACCCGAACGTTCTGTACTTCGGCTTCACCAACACGTTCGCTCCGTTCGATAACGTCCTCGTTCGCCAGGCCATTGCCATGGGCATTGACCGCCAGCGCATCGTGGACAACTTCTATCCTGCCGGTTCCGAAGTGGCTTCTCACTTCACCCCGTGCTCGATCGCTAACGGCTGCGAAGGCGATGCCTGGTACGAATTCGACCCCGAAGCTGGCCGCGCCCTGTTGGCCGAAGCTGGCTTCCCGGATGGTTTCGAAACCTCGATCTACTATCGCGAAGCTTCCCGCCCCTACGTCCCCGAGCCGGGCCGTGTCGCAGTTGAACTGCAGACCCAGCTGGCTGAGAACCTGGGCATCACCGCTGAAGTTGTGGTGATGGAATCCGGCGAGTTCATCGACGCTTCCACCTCTGGTCAGTTGGATGGTATCCACTTGCTGGGTTGGGGCGCTGACTACCCGCACGTGACCAACTTCCTGGACTTCCACTTCGGTGCAGACAACCCGCAGTTCGGTACTGCTCACCCGGAGATCTACGAAGCCCTGCAAGAAGCTTCCTCGATCGCTGACATTGCCACCGCAGCGCCTCTGTACGCTACGGCCAACAACGCGATCCGCGAGTTGGTGCCGATGGTGCCTGTTGTTCACGGCTCCGTGGTTCACGCTGCCAGCGCTTCGCTGGGCGGCGCGTACTACCCGCCTTACGGCTCTCCGCAGTTCTACAACCTCGACACGGGCGATGCTGATCTGGTGTACGTCCAGAACGCCGAACCCATCAGCCTCTTCTGCGCTGACGAGACCGACGGTGAGTCCCTCACCGCCTGCCAGCAGGTCGTTGAGACCTTGTTGGAATACGCCAATGACTCCGGCGACACGGTTCCTGAACTGGCGACCTCTTGCGAAAGCAACGAGGACTCCACTGTTTGGACCTGCCACCTGCGTGATGGCGTGACGTTCCACGACGGCTCGGCGTTCGATGCTGATGACGTTGTTGCTTCCTTCGCGGTCGGCCTGGATGCTTCCAGCCCGTACCACGTCGGCAACACCGGCTCCTTCGACTACCCGGCTTACCTGTGGGGCGGCTTCATGAACGCTCCCGCGGAGTAGTTCAAACTCTGAGGTTTAGAGTTAGGTAGAATCAAAAACGCGGGATGGGTGGTTGCACATGCGACTTGCCCATCCCGCGTTGCCTACCTGGTGACGACTAATGTTCCAATACGTTCTGCGTAGACTCCTGCTCGCGATCCCGGTCATCCTCGGCATTCTGGTGGTGACCTTTACGATTGCGCGCCTCATCCCTGGCGACCCGTGCCGCTCCGCCTTGGGCGAGCATGCCACCGAAGCTGCATGCACTGCCTTCGCGGCGCGCATGGGGTTGGACCAGCCAGTGACGACGCAGCTGGGCATCTACATGACCGACATCTTGGTTCGTGGGGATTTCGGTGAATCGATCCGCTTTAGCATCCCGGTAATGCAATTGCTCATCGAGCGCCTGCCTGTCACGCTGGAACTTGGTGTCGCAGCAATGTTCCTGGCTGTTCTTGTTGGCGTACCCGCGGGCATCATCTCCGCGGTGCGGCGCAACTCCGCCGTCGACGTGACCACAATGATCGGCGCCAACATCGGCGTTTCCATGCCGGTGTATTGGCTTGGCCTCATGCTCGCGTTCGTTTTTGCCATTCTGCTCAAAGACACGCCATTCTGGCTGCCGCCCTCCGGCCGCCTTACCGCCGGCGTGCTGCCCGTACCCTTCTACGAGGCTTGGGGCTTGAACCTGTCGCGAGGTACTTTTCTTTACATGTTGGCGGACTTTATTTCTAACTTCGCCATCTTCAACGCACTTATTACGTTCCAATTCAATGTCGTGTTCGATGCGCTCAAGCACCTCATTCTGCCGGCCGTTGCACTTAGCACCATCCCGCTTTCCATCATCGCGCGCATTACCCGCTCCAGCATGCTGGATGTGCTTGGCCGTGAGTACGTGCGTTCGGCGCGGGCCAAAGGCGTGATCGAGCGCAAGGTCATTCTCAAGCACGCATTTCGCAACGCACTCTTGCCCGTTGTTACCGTGATCGGTTTGCAGACCGGCACGCTGTTCGCCGGGGCGGTACTGACCGAGTCCATCTTTGGGTTCTCCGGGGTGGGGCGCGCACTGTTCGACGCCATCACTGGCCGTGATTACCCGATTATTCAGGGCTTCACTGTCGTCGTCGCCATCGGCTATGTGCTTATCAATATGCTGGTGGACATCTCGTACGCTTTCATTGATCCGCGGATCAAGTTGAACTAGCCATGACTGCTCGAACTGAAGTCATCAAATCCGACACGATCACCCAAGCGGTCAAGTCGCGCAGCCTGATCAACCTGACCTTGCGCCGCCTGTTCAAGCAGCGCAATGCCATCATTGGTATGGTCATCCTAGCTTTCCTGATCCTGGTGGCTGTGTTCGCACAATTCCTTGCGCCGTACCCGCCCGAACAGGTGCTCATTGGCGTGGAAGAAGTCGCAGCCCGCCAGGCACCCTGCATCCATTTGCTGGGCTGTCCGACGTCTGAACCGCAGCACATCATGGGCATCGATGGTAACTTCCGCGACCAGTTCAGCCGTCTGATTTACGGCACGCAGGTCTCGCTGTTTATTGGCTTCACCACGATCGGCATTGCCGTGGTCGTCGGCACGCTGATCGGCGCGGTCTCCGGCTACGCCGGCGGCTGGGTTGACAACGTCATCATGCGCTTCATGGACGTGATCCTCGCCTTCCCAAGCTTTTTGCTAGCCATCGCTATTATTACGGTTCTCGGCCGCGGCTTGCAGAATGCGCTCTACGCCATCGCCGTAGTGAACATCCCGGTGTTCGCGCGCTTGGTGCGTTCGAGCGTACTTTCGCTCAAAGAGCAGGAATTCGTGTCTGCTTCACGTGCGCTCGGCGCCGGGCCGTTCCGACTGCTGTTCATCCGTATTCTCCCGAACGCTATCCCCACGCTTGTTGTGCAAGCTACCCTAAGCATCGCTGGCGCCATCCTCGAGGCTGCGGCCCTGTCCTTCCTTGGCCTCGGCGCGCAGGAACCAACGCCGGAGTGGGGCACCATGCTCGGTCGTGAGCGCAACCAGGTCTTCACCGCACCGCATTTGGTGTTCTTCCCCGGCATTGCGATCATGATCACGGTGCTTGCTTTCAACCTCCTGGGCGACGGCTTGCGCGACGCACTTGACCCTCGGCTTGCGCAGATCTCCAATAAGAAATAAGAGTCGATAATGGCCACCGTCGCTAACCCCACCGCAAAAACCAGCCAGCCCTCAGCAGCACCGCTGTTGGATGTTAAGGGCCTGAAGACTTACTTCTTCACCGAAGACGGCGTCGTCACCGCGGTCGACGGCGTCGACTTCACCGTCGCGCCCGGCGAGATCTTTGGCCTCGTCGGCGAGTCCGGCTGCGGCAAAAGCGTCACCTCGCTCTCAATCATGCGGCTCATTGATGCCCCCGGCAAGATCGTCGAAGGCAAGGTCGTGCTCGAAGGCGAGGATCTGCTTACCAAGCCGATGAGGGAGATGACCGAGATCCGTGGGAAGCACATCTCGATGATCTTCCAGCAGCCCAAGTCCAGCCTCAACCCGGTCTTCAGCATCGGCGACCAGATCGTGGAAGTCTTCGATATCCATGAGAAGCTGGACAAAGACGAAGCGTGGAACCGCGCCGTCGAATTGCTGCGCGCCGTCGGCATCCCCGACCCGGAGCGCAAAGCCAACTCATACCCGCACGAGCTTTCGGGCGGCCAGGCGCAGCGCGTGATGATCGCCATGGCGCTGGCGCTGCAGCCCAAGCTACTGATCGCAGACGAACCCACGACTGCGCTGGACGTGACAATCCAAGCGCAGATCCTAGACCTTATTCGCAATCTCAGCAGCCAGACCGGGACTTCAGTGGTGCTGATCACGCATGACCTTGGTGTTGTCGCCGAGATGGCTGACCGCGTCGCCGTAATGTACGCTGGCCAGATCGTTGAAGAGACGGACACCAAGACGCTCTTCCGCAAGCCGCTGCACCCCTATACGCAAGGTTTGCACAATTCGATCCCGGTACTAGGCGAGATCAAGGAACGCCTTGAGACGATCCCTGGCAATGTACCCAACCTGATCGGTTTGAGCGGCTATTGCCGCTTCGCCGATCGCTGCAAATCCCGCGTCGAGTTCGGTCTAGAGATCTGCTATCAGGTCGAGCCGAATCTGATCGAGATCGAAGCAGGACACAAGGTGCGCTGCTGGCTATATGAATCTCACGAAGGACACAAGGCTCCCCTGAAGCCGTAACCATGCCTGACGCAACGAAGCCCACGACGCCCGGCCAAGACCTGATCGAAGTCAAACATCTGGTCAAGTACTTCCCTGTTCGGGAAGGCCTCCTGCGCCGCCATGTGGCGGACGTGAAAGCCGTCGACGATGTGAGCTTCTCGATCAAGCAAGGCGAGACGCTTGGCCTGGTGGGCGAGTCTGGCTGTGGCAAGACCACGGTGAGCCAGACGATGCTGCGGCTGGTGGAACCGACCTCCGGCGAAGTCCTCTTCCGCGGCAAGGATGTTTTCTCTGCTTCGGCCAGCGAGCTGAAGGAACTGCGCCGCAATATTCAGATCGTATTCCAGGACCCGTTCGCTTCGCTCGACCCGCGCTTGCCGGTAGGCGATGCGATCGCCGAAGGCCTGATCGTGCACAAGATCGGCAATGCGAACGACCGCTACGCCAAGATGATGGATGTGATGAAGCTGGTGGGGCTGGAGGAATACCACGCCAACCGCTACCCGCACGAATTCTCTGGCGGGCAGCGCCAGCGCATTGGCATTGCGCGGGCGCTAGTGCTGGATCCGGACTTCCTGATCCTGGACGAGCCTGTCTCCGCGCTGGATGTGTCCATCCAGGCGCAGGTGCTGAATATTTTGAAGGACCTGCAGGACAAGCTGGGCCTGACTTATATGTTCGTGGCGCACAACCTGGCGGTGGTAGAACACATTTCCGACCGGGTGGCGGTGATGTATTTAGGGCGCATCGCTGAGATTGCGCCGCGCGAGAACATCTTTGCGCAGCCACTGCATCCCTACACGCAGGCGCTGCTTTCGGCGATCCCGGTGCCGGACCCGACCCGCGAGCGCAAGCGCACGATCTTGACTGGCGATGTGCCCAGCCCGCTGAATCCGCCTTCGGGCTGCCGCTTCCACCCCCGCTGCCCGATCGCCCGGATGGCCCACTGTTCGGTAGAGGAGCCGGAACTGCGCGAGCTGCGCCCGGGCCACTGGGTGGCCTGCCACTACGCCGAAGATTTCCTATAAGAAGCGCCCTCCGCATGGAGGGTTCTTTGTTTCTAGGTAGAATGCCTTTTCGCATGAATTTTGATGCCGAGACCTTGTTCGCCTCGCGCCGCTCGCCAGTCGTGGGGCGGCGCGGCATGGTTGCCACCAGCCAACCGCTGGCAGTGGCGGCCGGGCTTGAGCTGCTGCAAGCAGGCGGCAACGCCGCCGACGCGGCGGTAGCCACCGCGGCTGCGCTCAACGTAACGGAGCCGACCAGCACTGGCGTCGGTGGCGATTGTTTTGCCCTTTACTACGACGCACGCACCAAAGCCGTCACCGCGCTGAACGGGTCTGGCCGCGCCCCGGCTGCGCTGACCTTGGACCTGCTCGCAAAACAAGGCTACGCTGAGCAATTACCCGCTTACCACGCGCACACGGTCACAGTGCCAGGCGCGGCGGCGGGCTGGGATGACCTCATCGCCAAGCACGGGCTACTCAAGCTCAGCGACGCGCTGGCGCCGGCCATACGGCTCGCAGAAGAAGGTTTCCCGGTAGCGCCGGTCACGAGCTACTTTTGGGCACGAGGCGCTGCGAACCAGCTTGCAAAAGCGGCCAACGGCGTGGAGCTGACGGTCGACGGCCGCGCACCAAAGCCGGGCGAGATCTTTCGCAATCCTGGCTTGGCGCGCACGTTTCGCGCCCTGGCCGAGGACGGCAAGCGCGCCTTCTACAAAGGCGAGATCGCCGAAGCCATCATAGCCGTGCTCAGCGACTCAGGCGGTGTGATGGCTCAGGATGACCTTGCAGGGCACAAAAGCACCTGGGATGCGCCGATCTCTACCGACTACCGCGGCTACAAGATCTGGGAATGCCCGCCTAACGGGCAGGGCCTTGCCGCCCTGCTCGCAATCAATATTCTTGAAGACTTCGATACGGCCGCAATGCCGGCTTTGGGCGTCGAACGCTGGCATTTAATGATCGAAGCCATGCGCCTCGCATTCGCGGATACGCGCTGGTTCGTTGCTGATCCGGCTACCAACCCTGCTCCACTGGAGAAGCTGCTTTCCAAAGACTACGCCGCAAGCAGACGCAAGCTCATCGACAAGCGCAGGGCATCGCCGGAGCTTGGACACGGCAAGCCGACTTCCAGCAATGACACGGTGTACCTTACCGTGGTTGATGGCGACGGCAACGCGTGTTCCTTGATTAATAGCAACTATCACGGTTTCGGCACCGGTATCGTGCCCAAAGGCTGGGGTTTCACTTTGCAGAATCGTGGCTACGGATTCAGCCTTGATCCGGCTCACCCGAACGCTCTCGCGCCAGGCAAGCGTCCCTATCACACCATCATCCCTGCAATGATCACGCACGCCGACAGCGGCGACCTGTGCGCGAGCTATGGCGTAATGGGCGGCTTTATGCAGCCACAAGGGCACATGCAAGTCGCGCTGGCCCTGATCGACGATGGCCTCGATCCGCAAGCCGCGCTGGACCGCCCGCGCTTTTGCATCGAAGACGGCACGGCCGCAGGCGCGGTCGCTCTTGAGCAAGGCCTGCCTGTGGAGACCGTGGCCGGGCTCGCCGCTCTAGGGCACCAGGTGCGCGTGGTTGAGGGCATGGAGCGCGCTTTATTCGGACGCGGCCAGGTGATCATGCGCGATCCGGAGAGCGGCGCGCTGTGGGGCGGCAGCGACCCACGCGCCGACGGACTGGCGATGTCGCTATGATGGCGATCTTGCAAGCTGTGCTGCCAGTCTTCGCCATCGCTGGCTTAGGCTACTTCGTTGCCGCCCGCGGGCTCATGAGCACACGCGACATCGACGGGCTATCGCGCTTTGTTTTCTCGATCGCATTGCCTGTGCTGTTGTTCGAGTCCATGGCTACCTCAGACGCGTTCCTTGAACCCTATTGGCCTTTCTTCCTCCTCTTCTACGGTGTGTCCTTCTTTATATTCGCCCTTGGCCTCATCGTTGGACGCAAGGCCTTCAGCTTGTCACCGGCGGAGCAAGGCTTGTATGGCTTGGGCTCAAGTTACTCGAATCTAGTCCTGGTCGGTTTGCCCATCATCTCGAGCGGCCTTGGTGAGGCGGCGATGATGCCGCTGCTTCTATTGGCGTCGGTTCAGAATCTGCTGCTCTTTCCGCTAGTCTCGTTGGTAGCGAATGCGGATGAGAAAGAATCGAAGCTAGCAAAGCGCGCTGTGCAGTCTGTGAAACGCGTGGTCAGCAACCCCATCGTAGCTAGCTTGCTACTGGGTATGGCGTTTCGCTTGCTGAGCATTCAAATTCCGGCTTTGATCGCCACCCCGATCAATCTGCTTGGCCAAGCCGGCATACCGTGCGCGCTATTCGTTCTCGGCGCGTCCTTGCATCGCTACGAAGCCACGCGTCTCAGCCGCGAAGCCCTCACGATGGTACTTATCAAGATGCTGGTTCAGCCAGCCTTGGTTTGGGTACTAGCTACGGTTGTGCTGCATCTAGAGCCGCTATGGGTTGCTGTCGCAGTGATGGCCGCGGGCATGCCCACCGGCGTCAACGCCTACGTGCTGGCGGAGCAAATGGGCACGGGCCAACGCACGATCGCGGCTTCGATCTGGGTATCAACTGTGCTTGCGATCCTTAGCCAAACGGGACTACTTGCTATCTTTATAGGTCAGGTCTAGCATGACGACAGCAACTGCCATCGCTCATCCCAATATCGCCTTCATCAAGTACTGGGGCAACCGCAACCCGGTGCTGCGCCTGCCCGAGAACGGTTCCATTTCGATGAACCTTGCCGCTCTGCGCACGCAAACCAGCGTGCGCTTCGACGCCAGTTTGAAAGCAGATAGCGTCTTGCTCAACGGCGTCGAAGCCAACCCGGCGCAAGCGCAGCGCGTTTCTAATTTTCTTGATCTTTTACGTGAGCCTGGCGGTACACCTGCAGCTGTAGAAAGCACTAACAATTTTCCGAGCGGGGCGGGCATTGCTTCATCTTCTTCCGCGTTTGCGGCGCTAGCCGTTGCGGCGTCTCAGGCCATCGGATTTGGCCTCGACGAGCGCGGCCTCTCGCGCCTAGCTCGTTGGGGATCCGGCTCCGCCAGCCGTTCGGTGCCGCCCGGCTTCGTGGAATGGTTCGCGTCCGACATGGACGAAGGCAGCTTCTCTAAATCCATCGCCCCGCCGGAGCACTGGGATCTTGTCGACACGATCGCGGTGATCAGCGAAGCCCATAAAGCCACAGGTTCTACAGAAGGGCATGCCTTGGCTGGCACTTCGCCGCTGCAGGCGGCGCGGGTCGCAGGCGCCGGGCAGCGGCTAGACGAGTGCCGCGCAGCTATCATGTCCCGCGATTTCGAGCGCTTTGCCGCTGTCGTTGAAGCCGACTGCCATCTGATGCACGCGGTCATGATGACTTCGAAGCCGGCCTTGCATTACTGGCTGCCGGGCAGCCTGGTCGTGATGGAAGCTGTGCGCGGCTGGCGGCAGCAAGGCAGCGAGGTTTGCTACACGCTAGACGCTGGCCCCAACGTGCATGTGCTCTCGAGTGCAAAAGAATCCGCCAAACTTGCCAAGCAAGTCGCCGAGCTGCCAGGCGTGCTGCGCGTCCTGCAATCCGGCGTCGGCGGCGCGACTCAACTGGTCAATTCTTAGGCATCTCTTACGCGCCGAGAGCGGACGCTAACACCTCGACGGATATAATCCGGTCATGGATCCAATATTCTCTTTACTCTTATTCATCGTTGCCCTCGCCTCGCTCATCGTGGTTCACGAGCTAGGGCATTTCTTTGCGGCCAAGGCTCTTGGCATCAAGGTATCTGAGTTCGGCATTGGCTTTCCACCGCGTGCTGCCCGCCTCTTCACCATTGGCGAAACTGAATTCACCCTCAACTGGATCCCGCTGGGTGGCTTCGTTCGCCCAGTTGGCGAGAACGACCCGAACGTCCCAGGTGGCTTGGCCGCAGCCAGCCCGTGGAAGCGCATTGTCGTATTGCTGGCCGGTCCCGCCGCGAATATCCTTACGGCCATTCTGCTCTATGCATTCATCTTCCTACAGATCGGCAAGCCCGATCTCAGCATCGTGCAGATCATGGAAGTCTCCGCAGACTCCCCTGCCGCGCAGGCTGGCCTTTTGCCTGGCGACAACGTGATCTCGGTGAACGGCGAACCTGTCGATAGCAGCGAAGAATTACACGAATTGATCTACGCCAACCTGGGCCGGGAGATCGAGATCGTTTACAGCCGCAACGGCGTCAACGCCACGACGAGCCTGATCCCGCGCGACCCACCGCCCGCTGATGGCGCAATTGGCATTGCCATGGGCCACCCACGCCTCCCCATCAATCCCGCCGAGGCTCTGCTGGTGAGCGGGCAGGCGATCTCTGAGCAGGCGCGAGCCTTGCTCGAGCTGCCGGGCCGGTTGTTGAGCGGCCAAGCCTCCGCCGAAGAAGGGCGCCTGGTTGGCTACAAGGGTATGTACGACATCTACACGGAAGTGCGCGCCGCAGACAGCGAGCCGGATAGCGGCCTGCCTGCCGGCGTCAACACGCTATCATTCTTTGCGTCAATCTCTGTGTCGCTTGGCGTGCTCAATTTACTGCCAATCCCGGCGTTGGACGGCGGCCGTATCCTGTTCACTCTCCCCGAGCTGATCTTCCGCAAACGCATTCCCCCTGCGTATGAGAACGCGGTCAACTTGGTTGGCTTTGCGCTGCTCCTGCTGCTGATCATGTACGTCAATATCCAGGACTTCATCAATCCCGTAAGCATTCCATGACCGACGAAACGTTCGACTCACCCGAATCCGAAATCTCTTTCGACGAAGTGGTCGCGGCTTTGCGCAACGAAGCTGAGCCATTTCCTGCTCGCTATCTCTACCGGCTCTCTGGTCTGGAAGGCGAAGAGCTTGGCCTGATGTCGCGAGTTTGGTTCGGCCTCTCCGAGACCCGACGCCTTGCTCTGCTCGAAGACATGGAAACTCTCGCCGACAGCAACACGGTGATGAATTTCGATGCCATCGATCGCATTGCTCTTGACGATGAAGACCCGCGCGTGCGCGTTACAGCAGTTCGCTCGTTGTGGCTCTCGGAGCAGCAAAGCTTAGTTCCTAAGCTGATCGAACTGCTCGATCAGGATGCCGATTCGGATGTGCGTGCTCAGGCGGCCTCTGCCCTAGGGCGTTTTGTTCAGCTCGGTGAACTGGGCAAGATCCCCGCAGATCTGCAAGACCAGGTTGAGCTACGCCTGCTGCGCGCCGTAAGAGACGACGTCTCTGACCTGACACAGCGTCGCGCCTTAGAGTCGCTCGGCTACTCAAGCCGGCCCGAAGTCGCCGACCTGATCGAAGAAGCCTATGAGAACGACGATGATGACTGGATCGGCAGCGCACTCTACGCCATGGGCCGCTCCGCCGACGACCGCTGGGGGCCAGTGGTGATGGAGCGCCTGCACGACCCGAGCGCCAACGTCAGCCGCGAGGCCGCCCGCGCCGCTGGCGAGCTTGAGCTCAGCGAGGCGCTGCCTGCGCTGGTCGAGTTGCTGCGCGAAGAGGACTCCGAGATCCGCCTCGCCGCGGCCTGGTCGCTGTCGCAGATCGGCGGCAACGGCGTTGAGGACGCGCTCGAAGAATTACTTGAGCGCACCGAGGATGAAGACGAGATCGACTTGATCGAGAACGCCCTTGAGAACCTGGCTTTTACGCATGAGATGGGCGACCTGAACATGCTGGATTTCTCGCCGGAAGACCTGCAGGATTTTGCCAACGGCGCCGGCGAGCCCGAAGAAGATGATGATCCGGCCGCAGAATAAATAGCAGCGGCTGTATAAGCTCCCTTACAATTTAGTCACCATGAGCAACTTCGCTTGGCTCGCCGTCATTGCAGTCTGGATGCTTATGCCGACGGCGACTCTGGCGCAAACCGGTGTCACCGTTGTCGACCAACGCGCCGAGTATTTATTCAACGACCGCGTTCAATTCCACGCCGAGTTCGAAACCCCGTTTGTCATTCAGGATGCCTACGTCTTTTACCAACTGCCCGGTGACGAGCAAAGCTGGGTCTATAAAGGCGAGCTGACGGACAACCGCTCGCTCGATGTAAACCTGACGTTCACGGAAGAGAACGAGCCGCAGCCTTATACCAGCGTTGACTATTGGTTCCGCTTCGCCACGGATCACGGCGACATCTACGAAAGCGAACGCTTTAGCTTTCGCTACGAGGACAACCGCTACGTCTGGCAAACTCTCGAACGCGGACCATTCACACTCTACTGGCACAATGGAGACACCGCATTCGGTGAAGCAGTGATGGCGGCAGCCGAGCAAGGCTTAGCTCGCGCTCAGTCTCTGTTGCCGCTGCCCAGCCCAGAAGCTGTAACGCTACGCATGTACGACTCGGCGGCGGATGTACAGCTCCTGGCCCAGCAAGCCGGCTTCGCCTGGCAGGCCGGCCACACCGATCCCGCTAGCGGCGAGTTACTGTTCTCGCTACCTCCTGGCCCGCAACAAAGTCTCGAGATCCAGCGCCAAGTCCCGCACGAGATCGCCCATCTAACGCTGCTCAGATCGCTCGGCGCGGAGGCATACGCCCGGCTACCAGCCTGGCTCAACGAAGGCATTGCCTCGAATGCGGAGGTGTACACGGACCCAGCCCGAACTCCGCTCGTTCAGCTGGCCGCACAGTCGAACTCAACCATCCCGTTTTTCTCCCTCTGCGCTGCCTTTCCACAAGATAGCGATACGGCTCGGCTCGCCTACGCGCAATCTGCGTCCTTCGTGGATTACTTGTATAAAAGCTACAACCCAACTGGCTTTCAACTGCTGGTGGATGCTTACATTCATGGGTCAGATTGCATCACGGCTACAGTTGAAACCTTCGACAAAGATCTGCTCGCGCTCGAAGCCGATTGGCGCGCCGCTGTTTCCGGCCAGCCGGATGATTTGCTCTCGCAGGCAGCCGCGCTGCCCTGGCAGGTCATCCTTACATCCGCGGGTGTAGCCTTGGTTATCGTGGTTGCGTTACGTCTGCTCTCAGGAAGAAGGCGCTAATGGCGGCGCGCGTGCATGCTCTCATTAGCGGCGTGGTGCAAGGCGTCGGCTTCCGCTACTTTGTGCGCCAGCAAGCGGTCCAGCTCTCGCTTACTGGCTGGGTCCGCAACCTGCCGGACGGACGCGTTGAAGCCGTCGCCGAAGGCGAACGTGCCGTCTTGGATCCATTCGTAGTGGCGATGCGGAAAGGCCCGCGTGGTTCGCTAGTCGACTCTGTCGAAACGACCTGGTCGGACGCTACCGGCGAGTATTCAGGTTTCGAGATCTTAAAGACGCCTTAGCTGACAAAGGCAGCCGCAATGCCGGGTTGGGATTCCAAGCCAGCCATGAACAATTTGTGCTCGCGGGTCTTGGCGGTCGCGTCAACTAGCGAGTTAAGGTTCCCAAATTCTGTACCAAAGATCAGCTTGTCCGGATGCCATTGGCGCAAACGACCCACGGGATCTGCGTCTTCAAGCTGCTTCCAGTTCGACCAGTAGCATTGCACGCCAAGCCAATCAGCTGCCAGCGCGGCCTCGTCGGCCTCCTGCAGGAACGTCTGCGCATCGGCGCGCACGCCCGCCAGGCCGCCGCCGTTCGCCAGAGCCGGAAAGCCAAAGCGCGCCAGCGGATTGCTGGCCTTGAGCAGCCCATAAGCTTCGAGCCACCACTGCGCAAAATCCCTGCCCGAATGCCAGGTGTCGCCGTATCCACTGCGGTGCAGGTTTGGCGTGGCATGGATCTCAAAGTAACCCACGCCCAGATCGGCATGGCGTTTCAATATCGGACGGATGCGCGCCGTCCATTCGCTGGGTTTGGCTACGCTCGCGCTTGGTGCGATCGCCAAGCTGGTCAGCAAAAACAGCGATGGCTGAACGGCTCGCAGTTTCGCTATCTCATCTAGGTTGGCATCTAAACCCAAGCGAACAGCCTCGTAACCAAGGCCAGCTTTGTTGGTGCCTTTCAGGGTACGACCCGCGGGCCACGGATAAACATGCTTCGAGGATTGCTCTGCAAAATTCAAAAATGGCGTCGGATCGATAAGGTCATCTGGGTAGTGCGTCAGCCGGCTGGCAGTTGCGCCTGCTTGCGACAGGCCAAGGTGCACATGCCCGCCGCTTGAATTGCCGCTGTCACCCGCCGTGCCAATGGCCTGGCCGGCTTGCACGCCCTGGCCTTTGCCAATAGTGACCTTGGCCATTTGCGCGTAGATCGTGCGATAGCCGCCGCTATGCTGGATCGCGATCCAATTGCCATAGATCGCATCGTCTTTGCGCACCAGCTCCACGATGCCATCCGCGCAGGCGTAGACCTTGCTGCCTCGCGGGGCGCGAATATCCAGCCCCTCGTGGCCGGGCAATCCCTGCGCTGCATACAGCTCAGGGTTGACTCCGAAGCCTTGCGTGATCACGCGATAGTCGTTGGGCCAACCTAGTCGAATCGGCGCGCCATTGCTTACCAACGGCAATGCCGCCGGCGTATCCTTAGCGCGCTCGTCGTTTGCTTCGAACAGGATCGATCTTTCCATTTAGCTAAACCCGAGCCTGCGTTCTTTCATGGATACAAATCGACCCTGGCCGATGATCACGTGATCAAGCACTTCAATGTCCAACATCGCACCGGCTTCTCGCACCGCCTTGGTCAAGGCAATGTCATCCGGGCTCGGCGACGGGTCGCCGCTTGGGTGGTTGTGTACAAGGATGATCGACGCGGCATTCTTGCGCACCGCTTGCTTGAACAGCTCAGCGATGCGAACTTGCGCAGAATTGATCGTGCCGCGTACAACCTCGGCGACTTCGATGACTTGGTTGCGTGTATCGAGCAGGATCGCCCGCAGGTGCTCTTGCTCCAGAGCGCTCATTTCGTAGGATACGAGCGCAGCCGCGTCCGCCGGGCTGCCTATCTTCGGACGCGTCTCTGGCGATTGCACCGCAAGCCGCCGCCCGATCTCGATGGCGGCTTTCAGCGTCGCGGCTTTGGCTTCGCCCATGCCGTGTTCGTTGCTCAGTTCGGCAATGTCAGTCTTCTGAATGCCAGCCAGATCTTTGAATTTAGTCAGCAGCCGCTGGCCCAGCTGCACCGCGCTTTCACCGGCCACGCCGGTTCGCAATAACACGGCCAGCAATTCCGCCGTTGAAAGCGAATTCGCACCCAGTTGCATCAGGCGTTCTCGGGGTCGCTCATCTGGCGCTAAGTCTGCGATGCGGTACTGGTTCTGCATGTCCACCTACGAAAGTCTACAAGAAACATGCCATTTTCACGCTGTGTTGACACCCCATTTTGCGCACGGTATAGTCAATCGCATGAGACGTGTTGCCTGGCCGCTGCTGTTGGCCGCGTTGGCCGCAGCGGGGTTGGCCTGCAACCTCCAGCGCGTGCTGGATCCCTCGCTTCCCACTTCTACACCCGAAGCTACACAAACTGCGTTGGCCTCGCCCACGCCGGAGCCTACAGCGATCCCAACGCTCAGCCCCCAGGCGCGCGTCGAAGCCGGCGACAAGGCTTTCGTATATGGCGATTGGACCGGCGCGCTGCGCGAGTACGAGCGCATTCTCGCTGACAGCGACGACCCTGAGCTGCGCGCCGCGGCCATGCTTGGCGTGGGCCGCGTCTACATCGAGCAAGATAACTTCACTGAGGCGCGCCTCACCCTCGAGTCGCTGCTCGCCCAGTACCCGGATACCGACGCCGCGGCCGGCGCATACTTCGAACTCGCGCCCGTCTACGTCGAGTTCGGCGACAACTTGGCTGCCGCTCAGGCGTACCAGTCCTACATTGACCAGCGGCCCGGCCTGCTCGACTCGTACGTGGAAGAACGCCGCGGCGACCTGCTGCTGGCGGCCGGCGCGTACGTCGACGCCATCGCCGCCTTCCAGGCTGCCGCAGCGGCCGCCCGCCTCGGC